>WLWD01004452.1_pt1:7500-39379 | contig 39379 bp, 32 predicted proteins | sample 6712731 | NCBI WGS metagenome assembly WLWD01 (sample SAMN12718690, study PRJNA576275) | sponge metagenome | isolation source: marine sponge | host: Mycale hentscheli | place: New Zealand: South Island, Marlborough, Capsize Point | collected 2014-11-01
GTACATGCATGTGTGCGCGTGGTTTTTGTGTGTGTGTGTGTGAGTAAATATGAGTGTGGGTATTATATTGTGTTTTAATATCACACCAAACTATCCATCATCCAAAAAATTTTATCCCTTAAAAACATACACACTGACACACCCACCCTTACATGCACACGCATACACATACACACCCTCACACGGACATGCACTCACACACATACAAACTCACCACAGTGGATAGCGTCTGTTTTTATCTCTCTTGAAAACATGTTCTCTCAAGAGCTCATAGAATGTGATTCGACAACCAGAATACACTGCGATAACATCACATGACTGTAACATGACCCAACAGGAATTCTAATAACCTTAACTAAGCCACGCCTACCTATATGCCTCAGTACCGCTGGTTTAAGTCCATTATACAAGCTCGAGACGCCTTCTTCTCGAACTAGAATTACAAAGATACCAATAAATACAATAGAAGTGTCTACCACTATGAATGCTGCCACTGACTTGCCCCACCCCCTCCGCCCAACCCAATAATTATACAGTGTTATGCTTCCCTTTGTTCGTTAAGTCATCTCGGGAAGCGAGGATTACTTAATTACTTATTAGAGCCAATATCCAGCCAAGATACCAAAGTATGTACTAGTGACCACATCTTATCCAGTCAATAATGAATAATTACATCAACACTTCAACAGTACATGTCATCATGAAAACACACCAGAAGCTACAACATTCTCTGACATGCTACATATATGAAGATGGAGTGGGCAGAGCTAGGGAGCTAGGAGCGGAGTAAATCTAACACACAAACATACCAATGCCAAAGGCAGTCTTGAACATGCCTCTATGCTGCATGACCTTTGGACCTGAGCTGCCGGCATTCTTCAGTGCTTCTCTCTCTCCTTGGAGTTGTAGTCTGGTCTTAGTGATGTCCAGAGGAAAGGTCACTAGATGAGTATGTACACGTGTGCATGAGTGGACACAATCAGATAAATAACTTGTTCATCTGTCAATCAATCAAAAGAACAGGACCAGAGCTGTAATTACTTAATACTGGATTTTTATTTCTTTTTGCTAATATTCTTGATCTAGCTTGTCCTCTCGAGTATTTTATTTACTTCAATTTAAAAGTAGATCTCTATCAAAATTACCTGACTCAGCAACTGTAGCCGCCACGCAAGTGAGGGCATATCTAAATGGCAGCGATACATTTTCAGATCGACCGGGAGCCATGCCGGTCAGACACAGAGAGAGTCAGTGAATCGCTGTTAATGAGAGGCGCAATTTTGAAACGGTCTTTACCATTTAATATGGTTTAAGGGTGCTGCGACATAGCAACGCGCGCGCACCCGCACGCACCACAAATAACCACAAAAATCCGCTTTGCTCGCAATAGTAAAAACGACCGCTAACTTAGCTTGCGCGGGTAATTCAAAGCTTCCCGCCCACCAATTATTGATAAAACTAACCGAGGCCCCGCCCCCGCTATAAGTTGTAAAGAGCGCAGCTGTTTGATATTGTATTTCTTGGCTTACTTTATCATTATTGTTTCTCCCTAGAGCAGACACTGGCTCCCAGATTGTCTCCAAGCTTTGACAGGTAAATAATACCTCACTAATGACTCCATTATTTTATTTTTTTATTCATGTGCAAAACTTCTTCCTGATATATCACTCATAATTTTTTTATTTTACAGTATTGTGATGACCAGTGATAATTTTTATGAATGTATATAATATAATGATACTTATTTTATATAAAAAATATTTTGAAATAGCCAGCTAAATAGATGAATATTTTGTGATGTAGCTAGCTAAGTAAGAATGAATAAACAAATGAAGTGAATAGCTAAGTACAGAAAACTGTACACAAAACACAAACTGAAACTGTAGAGTTTTCCAGCAGCAAAAATGGTTCACTAATCTATTATAGGTACATACACACACTGAATATGCATCTAGCTAGCTTGATAAAAGGCTTCCCTTACCTGACCATGCCGAGAAAAACACTATTAACTAGACTACAATAATCTCCTCACACTCGTTTCAGTAGGCTTATCATCGAGAAGGAAAGGCGGCCAGATAACTGGTTTGCTAACCGGTAGGCGCCCGAAAGTTAGAGAGCACCTGGAACTCACTTTCCCGCGGGAATTAATTGAATCTGTTGTGGGTGTGGTTTGAAAGTAATCAGTCTCTGCCAAAAGATCGCGTGGACTAATTTTTTGTCCTGGAGTCTATTTTGTGTTTCTTCTCAGAAACTACGAGTAGAAATGACTCCAAATTTCGTACACAGGCTGACTATGACCTTAGCTACAAAATGTTCGTTGCAATTTTTTCTGAAAGAAAAAAATTCGGGCGCGCTGCCGCGAGGATCAAATCAGCACAGTCAACTAGACAAAACAAAGCAGAATTGAGAAAAAGTACAACGAAGGTTTTGAAGACAATCAACAAATGTAGCAGTAAACGAAGAATGGGCTCGTCAGCGACGGCACCCGCGGAGGAGTTGTGGATTATATACTTGAGGCTGAGGAGCTCGTAACTTGAACGAAACAGGCTCCCAAGGCCCTTCTTTTTATTTAGTTAGTCCATTAGCAGTACTCTTTAGGATCCATCCTTAGTTGGAGCTCTACAAACACCAAGAAAAAAGTTAGTAATCCTTAGCAACCAAAATCCAATTATTGTGAATATGTGCGTGGGCGTTGTCGCAGCACCCTTAAAAGGTCAAAGTAGGATTGATCGAGGAGGTGGGGCTGTTAACTACGATTACGTGGTTGTTGCGCACGCACAAATTGTTTATGGGGTGGGGCTGAACATACAAATCACCTTTTATGTGCTCCCGCAAAATCAGGTGATGGGAGTAAATTTTTAACGCCATTGCATTCCTGAGGGTCTGATCTTGCCCATCTCGTGAGTGCAGGTAAAAGGTCAGTGTGGATTGATATTCATAAATCACCTGCCGATAGAGAGCAGAAGAGAAGGTCAAAAAAACTTGAAGAACTTAGAAGGCGCGCTGGGAGAGAATTACAATTACAGTAAGTTAATAGCTAATAGTAAGAAATTTAATTAATATGTGGTGACTACAGTATTGTAATAGCTACTAGTTGTATTTCTCTGGTAAGAGGGTGTCTAGCAATAGACCGTGTAGTGAGTAATGCTGAAATAACTTGTGCTTCTATAAACATCATGCAGCTATGCTGAATGGTGATAAGCTGGCATAGTGACCATGTAAGCTTGATTAACCTAATGCAAACTGAAGTGCTGGAATTGAAGTGCTTGCACTGTGTGTGTGTGTATGAGCAAGTTTTAGATAAAAGTTTCAGTTCATTGTTAGTAGTTCTGTAAGCAAGTCCATGATCCAGCCTAAGTAAGCAAGTCCATGATCCAGCCTAAATAATGATGCTCCGTTGTAGTCAGTTTTACAGTACCAATAAATTGCAGTTTATTTATTACTGGGAAACTTGTGCTGGAGATTGTAGGGTTAGCCAGACAAAAGGTCACCTTTTTTAAGGTGTGTCAGTAAGTGTATTTGAAGCATGTTGGGTAGGAAGTTTTTCATTCCTGTGTTCCTCCCTCTGCCAGTAAGAAATAATGTTTCTCATTCATCCTTTTTTGCACAATCTGTATAGAAACTTTCCATCTCTCGTGTGCTTCGCTTTGTAATTGTGTGGCTTCCGCTTTCTACAGCTTCAGCACTGTTGTAAGAAACGCTTCATCCCATCAGTTGTATTATAGTTCAGTTATTAACTATTACAACTGGTAAGGCTGTCATATAACAAAAGAATAACAATTTGTGTATATTTAACCCATTTACAACAGAACTTTCTGTTGACCTCTTGAACTATTAGTCGCGTGACAGAATTAAGGAAGTACTATCATTATTGGGTCGCACGAAAAGTAACCCTCTCCCTCCCCCAACTCAGTATGAAATTTGATATGCATTATTTCAATGAACTGGACTATCATTTCAAGTCGTCTCACCACATAATTGATTTGTGTGCAAGTTGTGACAGGTTGGATGATACCTGCTTATGTCTTGGCAACCACTGCCACAGGTTGTCTGGTCACTATGGTTACGTTGTTATATTTTGGAATTATTTATAGAAAGCTCAGGGTGTTTATAAATGGTGGTGCTGGTTTTGTTTTGTTGCTTACCAATTCATCTGAACTAAGTAATGCTATGTACCTACTGTATATGCTTGTCAGTTAATTCTGTTGTTTAGTTAAAACCTCATAGCACAATGTATCTTGTGGCAGTGTGACTGTGGTATGTTTCAAATAATAAATATTTTTAAAAAATCAGTGTATCAGGAAGTGTGTGTAGAGAGAAAAGCAGAAGCTTCTCTCTATTAATAGCAGAATACAACTGACTGACTGACTCACTGACTGACTCACTGACTTGCTCACTGTTCATGCAACTGAAGCACACCACAAGTTGGTTGCTGATTTGGTCATTAACTTACTACAATTATGCTTATAATAGACTCGTTGCAACTATCTCCACTGAATAGTCTAGGACACCATTGTTGTTGCAGTTGGTGTTACACATACACACTCATACTAGATAGTCTTTGTTGTTATTTTGTGTATTTGTTCCTCTTATTCCCTAACATTCAACTATGGCTTTCCTTATTGGGAGACTTTCTTACATTTGTGTGTGTCAAGTGTACATATATCCAAATCATAACTGATTAGGTGTTTGGGTGTTCTTTGACAGCCAGCCAGCTGTTACTATATACTTATCCCTCTTTTAGGGGACATGGCTACTAAATTTTAGTTTTTATGTAATGATATTTTTTGTAACCATTGTTTTAACATGTGGATATTACAGTTGCCATGGAAGCCAACGCTACTGTGTCGTTCAATCCGATGGACTTGGTAATGGCAATCCCTCACACTCTACATACGATAGAGCTGCGTTTCGATGAGCGGCGTGCTATCGCTTGGATGCGCGGGCACTGGTACATGTCTTTCGTCTATTCTGCCATTTACCTCCTGCTGATCTATCTCGGGAGGAAGCTAATGGAAGGCAGGAGTAAGTATGACTTGCGGACTGCTCTGTGTTGCTGGTCGGCTGGGCTAAGTCTGTACAGTTTTTACGCTGTGTATCGCATTGCACCTATTGCTTATGGGATGGTGTATTTCGGAGGATTCCAACATGCCGTGTGTGACACCATGTCTTACATAGGCTCGATGGGCGGAGGGATATGGGCATTTCTGTTCCCTCTGTCGAAGCTTCCTGAATTATTCGATACAACATTTATCGTTCTGAGGAAGCAGAAGCTGGTCATCCTTCACTGGTACCACCACGTCACCGTCTTCATCTACTGCTGGTTCAGTTACGCGTATCCGATATCCACCGGCATCTGGTTTGGCATCGTCAATTACAGCGTCCACGCCATCATGTATGCGTATTACGCCGTCCGTGCCAGTGGACGAACCCCACCCAAGTGGGTGGCCAAGTCCATAACTACCATACAACTCTCCCAGATGTTTGCCGGAATCATTCTGAATTACCTCGCCTCCAAGGCGCTGCTGGAGAACAAGACTTGTGAAATGAACCCGTTTGCCATTGGAATATCCATTTTCTTCTACTCTTCTTACGCCATCTTGTTCTCCAACTTCTACTACTGGACCTACGTTTATAAGAAGGCACCCAAAAAGACCTCTGAAGCCGTCTCTAATGGAATTGGTAATGGACACGCCTCCATCACGGCTAATGGATCATCTACCAGTAATGGGAACACTAATGGCTTTTCTAAAAATGGCTGCTTGCACCAATCAAAGCCAAAAATGAGTTAATGAATTATTAACGTATTGTTGTTTTCATAAACATTGGTCACCCTTTTGTTGATATTTATTCAATGAATATTCCCCTGGCACATTGTATTTAAAAAAATATATATTTATTATGATTTTTATATTTCCATGACAAGTTTTGCAAAGTTATTTAATTATGGTATATGTATTAATGATTGCTTATTTTTATACATGAAATTTAGTGCACTAATGACCTCTGTGTTTATTAAGGAGATTTTGTATAAATTCTTACCGTGTTGATTCACATGTAAATGCATGCAGCGACACGTTGTTAGCTTGTGATTTCTGACAACTTCCTTGACTGGTACAATATGAAGCTATATAACTACACTCATGAATATGATTATTTACCACTCCATACACCACCAGTTTATTCTGGTTAACCTAATGCAGATAATTGATAGCGCAAACTGGGCAGAGTGACTAATTTACTACAAGCTGGTTTCTATTCTTGTGGAGTTAATGTACAACGCTGCTAGTGAGTTTTGGCTAGCCACCCATGCCACTGCTTTTATTGTGGCATGGGTGTGGCTATGAATCAGCCAAAACTCAACATAATTCACACTATCTCTGAGGTACACATATACAAATCTGAACTGTGTGGATATCTGGTAATTGAGGTCACCTGATGGCAGACAGACAGGACTTGGTGCAGCAGAGTGAGAGCCATTCCTGCAGGAGGAAATGGAGCACTACTGTGTATGAAGTCCCAATTTGTGGGTGTGGCAATATAAAATGGCCTATGTCGATTTCATTTCAGCATAAGTAAACTGTGGGAAGCTTAGTCTGAAATGGCGAGATATACTATTAATTATGATCGTTGGTTTGGACAAGAAACCTACTGTGCAGGGGGCGGGTCCAGTGCTAATGATGGGGAGGGGCCCAAACTTTTTTTTATGTAATATGTAAATGATTTGGACATTATTTATCAATGGAGAGTATAATTTAGTGCACAATTGTCCTATGAACAAAATTGCCTATTATTAGCACTGCTGGTACATCATAATTTTTCATTATACCTGGTTTGGAGGGGGAGGGGGCGTCGCCCTCACCTCCCTCCTCCTGGATCCTCCCCTATACGTATGTGAAGTACTAGTAGCTACTTGGTAATACGAACAGCATTGTTATGGTAAACTTGTTGCCATGCCAACACTTCATGGATTACTATGGAGATATTAATTGAAGAGATGCCCTGTAATGAAATGTGTAATGACATGATGCAATGCTTCATCTGAGACGAATTAACAAAGGAACAGAATAAGGTTGGTTAAGCACACTTCCAGTACCTACGCACCAACTAGACTAGGATTGCTGTATCTTGATGGCAGAGGCTTCTAAGTGTATGTATGCACAGTGTCATCCATCAAGTGATGGAAATGATTCAGTCATTGACTTAGATAGTGATACCACAGACAGAGGTATCAGTAAAACCAACATAAGTGTAACGAGCAAAACTGTAGATACAACAGATAGCTATATATGCATAGATAAAATATCAGATTAATATGAGTCCACCATAAATTAATAGACGGAGAAAAAATAGAACAAGACATAGGCAGAGATAGCTACAACAGACATAGGTATAGACACAGCAGACACAGGTATAGATATAGCAGACATAGGTATAGATACAGCAGACATAGGTATAGATACAGAAGACATAGGTATAGATACAGAAGACATAGGTATAGACACAGCAGACATAGGTATAGACACAGCAGACATAGGTATAGATATAGCAGACATAGGTATAGATACAGCAGACACAGGTATAGATACAGCAGACATAGGTATAGATACAGAAGACATAGGTATAGATACAGAAGACATAGGTATAGATACAGCAGACATAGGTATAGATACAGCAGACATAGGTATAGATACAGCAGACATAGGTATATATACAGAAGACATAGGTATAGATACAGCAGACATAGGTATAGATACAGCAGACATAGGTATATATACAGAAGACATAGGTATATATATACAGAATATATAGGTATTACAGCAGTAGCTGGTACAACAGGACATGTAGATGTGATATATGTAATAATTAATAGGCCATTTATCAAACTTGACTGGTACAAGTTAGCTATGCTGTGTCTTACCTCTTCTGTAGGAAGAGTTTCATCTGTCACTATACAGCTCACTGCAATGAACTGCATCTCCAAGTGATATGTCACTGAATAGATAAAGTGAGTGATTACAAACAGATCCACTGTACAAAAGTTGTTAACAAGTGAGCCTTATCTTGCCACCATCAGCCAACCAGTAGTTTTAACTAGATTCATAGTGGAGCATACAGCCAACAGAGCTAGCTAAATGTCAGTCCCAATGTCGATACAGCTAACGCTGATATAGTAATCCCTGCTATTTGAACCAACTCTTGTCTTATATAAATTTACAATCAAATTAAGAAGAGACTTTGCACAAAAAGTAGGTGAATACAGACAATTTGCCAAATAGCAAGAGTAGTGGAAAAGGGGGAAAATTATGAATAAAGGTATTAATAATATAATAAATTAGGTCAGTGACTAGGATCTCAACTAGAGCCATTGGCTATTCTTCTCTTCATCCGCAGTGGAGTTGGTCCACCATTACTAACAACTCCATTCAAATGAGGCTTGCCACCATTAGAAAATCCATTTCTACCATCTATACCATTCTGTTCAATCTTGCCATTACTTCCCGAAGGCTTGGGGAGTCTCTTCGACTTTTTGCTGACGTACGACGAATAAAAGAACTCGGCAAAAAGGATGAAATAAGTTGCATACATCACAAATGCAAGATAAACGTACGAGTAAGACTTCTCAATTTTTCCGTCACAATACCACGAGGGATCGAGGGTCATATTTACAAAGACATACACATTTACCCACACACCAACAATCATCTGGAGCAGCTGTAAGGAAGTGATGACCATGCTGATCCAAATGGGAGGCCGATATAGCCCTGAGGCACGCAGAGCGTAATAGGCGTACATGATGGAGTGTACAAAGTAATTCATCGTGATGAACCATTGCTGAGCGTTGGTTATATAACTGTAGCTATACCAGCAATACATAAAGACAGTGATATGGTGATACCAGTGCAAAAATATCAGCTTCTGCTTACGCAAGACAATGAAATAAGTGTCTATTAATTCAGGGGCTTTTGAAAGGCAAAAAAAGAAAGACCAAAGGCCGCCTTGACCATAGACGATGACTGCGTCACAAACACTCTTCTTCCAGCCATGAACCAGAAGATAGGGCCAGTGATGCAAACCTGTCATGATGAAACCTACGATGGAAAACACAGCCAGGAGAAGACTCCAGAACATGAGTGGAATGCGCAGGTTGTATTTGGGCTTGTCTACCATGTATCTTTGAATGCTGAAAATAGTAATCACATAGAAGGCCGAGATGTAGACAGAATAGTGCCAGCAGCTATGGACAAACTCTGCAGCAGCAGTCTGGTTGAATTCATTCTCAATACCAATAATAGGCTTCCAAGGCTTAACCATGATGGTGAAAGGTCAATTTTCAGAGTATGAAATACTTCAATCGCTGCGGCCAGGACGATGCTAAACAGGAATTTGTACTCTAATACAGTAGCTTGAACTGCCAAACTTACACCAACTGGCTCAAGTTTCTCTAAGTGCTATTATTGTGCAGTGTAGAATCGGCTGATTTTAGAACTGGTGTCCTTTTCCCTCCCAGCTAGCTGTGGAAGCCACACATGCACTCGCAATAGCCTAAACGTGACCTTTGTTTCCTCCGAGCGCGTAGCGTGGGTGAAATACTTCCATTCCCATGCCAGGGCGTGGGATGCTAATGATATTCATGACTATTGTTGCGCGAGCGTAGAAAACCACTAATGATATTCATTGCAGTGCGTTAAGAACCTCAACCACCACTGACCTTAGTAGTTCTTTTTATGATAAACAAGTACCATGTACATAATAATATGAATATACAATGAATGAAATATCTTGAATAATGGTTGGCCATATTGATTCACTTCTTCTTTTGCATGTCTTGAGTCTCACTACGAGATGTCTTCTTAAAAAAGGCATGATAGTAGAAATTGGAGAAGAGTGCGAGCATGCTCAGTCCATAAAACAAAGCGTACACACAGAACCCATGGTACATGTAGCCAAAGAATCCATGACAGATGGCTATGACAAACTGCACCATCTGCATCTGTGTGATCCTCTTTTTCCAGGTGAAATCGTGTAATGGGTAAAGGGCAGTCAGGAAGTAGTATCCGTACATGACCACATGCACGGCAGAGTTGAGGGCCAGTATGGGCACAATGGCAGCAATGGAGGTGTTGAAGTAGGCCCAGTCAGCCAGGAGTGTGATGGAGCTGTGGTGGAAGACGTGAAGGAACGATATCTGCCGACCGCGATGGCGTACTATCATGAAGACAGTGTCCAGAAGCTCGTACAGCTTGGACATCCAGTATACCATCATGCCGTGACGAACCATGGCGTTGCCTGTTTCCATGGAAAACACACTGCCTACCTAACAACCACAAGCCAACAAATGAATAATCACATGCTAAAAATAAATAACTTTTTTTTACTAGTTTCATTAGTTACATGAATCTTGTTGTAGCCTACTACTGCCCAATACAATGGGTAATGGTCATCATCACAAAAGTCACCAAATTACAGTAGTACCACCAATGTAGCTACTGAAGGATAAGTTGATTAATAGGTCTACAACATCTTAATTATAAATGAGCTAAAGACTGTTACAATGGAATAGGTAAAATGCCGATGTGTCATTCACTCACTAGTAGAGTTACTTTCTAGAGAGTAGCAACAGTTTCAACTATCACTAAGACATCCTTTATCAATGGACACAGATACTGAATGCTATTAGAAGTGACCATGCAATATATGAAAACTAAAACCGATTGGTGCTTAACCAAGAATGACGTTTGTTTAGTCAAATCACTTGAAGTAGCAAACCTGCAGACCAACAGTGACAGTAAATAGTGCTACGTGAAGCAGAGCGAACAATTTCAATAATCTATCACTAAAATACCACTGATGGCGCAAGCAAAACTATCCCGCGAGAGTGTTGCATTGTTGTCACACCACAAACACTTCAAATCTTACCAATTGAAACCATTAAAAACAGAAGAAAAAGTCACACAGAAATACGCATAGTACAGTACCTGGTGGTAGACTCACTATACTTAATGCTCCAAGCTAACATGCCACACGCTCACAAATACATTAGATTCTCGTACCCTCACTAGTCCTAATGCTAGGATCTGGTCATTAGGCAGCAGAGTCTACTCGATTTGAGAGGTGGAGGGCTAGAAGAGAAAGTGAGGTGGTACATATCATTTGACCTTTAACCTATTATGAGTCTTGCCACTCCTGATGTACAGCAAGGTACATAGCTGACTTCACTTATGGAAGGAATGTGTCATTATAAAGGAGCTTCTAAAACTATAAGAAAGCTCTCCACCCTCAGCCGCCTGTGCTTGAAGCTCCAATGGATGTCATGACAACCACATTTCAAACCAAAACAAACAAGCAGACATGTTTCTCACCTCAACGAGGCCTGCAATGAAGACCACAACAGCATAGAGGCTGAGCATGGAACACAAGAGGTTGTGCAGCATCAGTGGCTTCCGCAACTCCAGCTTAGGAACTATGCGCATGAGTGGCTTGCAGGAAAAAACCATGGCAAGGTAGGCCGCGATAATGGGGGCGCTGTGACTCGTCGCGAAAGTGTAGACCACTGCCAGTAACAAGAATTAATTCATGCAATGACAAATAATAATTTATTACCAGTGTAATAATCCATGGCCATGATGCTAAACTACAATCCTCACAGGAGGAGCGCAAGATGATATTCCTCCTTCTAGGAAAAGGTCACCCGAGGTTTGAAACGTACTTTACCTCATTAATAATCTGTCATAAGCGTTGCATGCAGCAACTAGACTCGACAACGACTATGCATTGTAGCGCGCGCTATAGCAAATGCTAGATTGAGTAAGTTTAGATCACACTGCAAACTGAGTGAAACACCACTTTATAGCTTTCATAAGACTGCAGGGTTAGATAAGTGTGCAAGTAGTGGAATTATTGTGAAGATGAATGAGCAATTACAAAAAGAAGACACAGACTGTAGTTCATGCAAATGATATAAAAAAGGAGAGAAGATGATGTTAATCAGCTATCAGGAGTATGTGAGTGTAAGCCAGTGTGTAATGTTTGAACAGTGTAAAAGTGGTTGGGTTTGTGGCAGAGTTGGTAAGGGTCACCGCAATGATGGACTGCAAGTGGAAAGTCCTCCAGAGGGTTATATCTTGCAAGCTAAGTATACTAACTCCAGACATCTGCAAGTGAACATAATGTAAAATGTATGAAACACTATAGAGCACCATTGAAGTAGTTCATGCAACTTTTAGGACAAGTGATAAGCTAATAGCTATTGATATTATTATAATGAATATTTTAACAACTTAAAATTGAAGTTCTAGCTACTAAAGAAGACATTTTGACATTAAGATTTTGTGCTACTTCATATATATAATATATATATTTTTAATGAGCATGTTGAACATTACATCATCCTAAATCTGCCTTCATTAAGAATTCAAGGAAAGGTCTAGATAACTACACAATTGAACAAAAATTGTATTAAATGAGGAATGCATATACAAGTGTACATAGAGGAGTTAAGCTAGCTCACTACCTACTATTCCACCATAAACTACAGTCACGAAATGTATGCGTATATAGCTATATTCTAATTATTTATTTACCACATGTTCTGCCGTAGTTTCCTGGCCACAACTCTACAATCCTCAACTTCCAACAACACAGAGGCAAAGTCTTCCAGAGCCAGTGGTCTGAACGTTATGGTCGTACGTATATTGTCCAAAAGACACCTAGTCTGGTCTGTGTCAATCCAATCAGTACGCTTGACAATTAGCTGATAAGCATCTTGTGATATCAGACCTCTACTAACACAGTGATCAGCTACTGTCAGAACACAAGGCTTCACAGAGCAGATCAACTCTGAGTACAGCCTCATGAATACACTCAAATGACATCCTTCTATTATCAAAATAATAAAAGCATCATAAAAAGAAGATACGCATGTTTGATGAAATAACAGCAATAGCAAAACAATTAATTTAGCTTACCTTGTGAACCTTCTAAAGCATTGCATTCTTGGTATTCCTAATAAAATGATGATAAAATATAAAGCAATACCTGTTTGATATACCGAGCTACTCTTACCTGCCCATACCATATAAGATGTTTGTTCTGTAGAAGCACTAACATTGGCTTGTTGGGATTATTTATGCAAATCATGTTCCTGGGCATCGCCTTAGCTTGATCCACTATCCCAAGATGACCGCCTTCTTCATGTGAGGTACATTCAAATCCAAACTGATAGTCCATATAGCTGCTGTAGTTCATCCTGGAACTAGCTAGCTTTAGAGTGCTTTCGATAGCACTTTTCAGAGCAGTGCAGCTTTTATGAAGAGAATCTCTCAAAATGGGCTGGCAAGAAGCTATAATTTCGTAATATTTAGGTCGACATAAGAATGTGACATGTAGTTCAGCTTCAAATAAAAACTGCACCATGTTTTTCTTGATTCCTTCTCTAATGAGAGTGAAAGATTTGTTGGAAAAGAGACAAGCTATCAGAGCTGGAAAAAGTCCAATAGGAGTAAACCCACAAGTGAAATACACAGACAGAGGGAGCAAAAAACAAGATCTGCAAGCTTCTTGGTGAATAAGATCAAGCTCCTTGCAGCTAGTACTCTCAAGTACACAAGGCATGAAGTACTCGCTGTCTTCTTCTGCCACTAGCTGAGGCTCTGTGCTTGAAGGATCATAAGACAGAATCTCACATAAAATGTGAAGATAATTTAGCAGAGCTACAAGCTTACATGGTGATATCAGATCTACAGAAATGTCACATGTAGCAGTAAGAAGGTCTTTAAAGGAAAATTGTCCAGTTTTCCTAAATCTCTCTGCTTTAGCCCTGCCTACACCACCAAACTTCATGCTTTGAAGGATTACTCCTGTAATACTGTCATACACAACTTGAATGTCAATGATGACAAGGTCTTCTAAACCAGGGACACTGGGGAAGTACATCAGAACACCAGCATGGTGATGAAGAAACCACAGAGCTACTTCAGTTTCATACTTTGTCATACTGAAGGCCTTAGACAATTCCAAGCAACTTTGAATGCTGGCTGTTCTGACATCTCTCATGCGAAGACAGAGACTGAAAAGAAGCCACACGGCAGGGATTTTCAACTTCTTGAAATGCTTCTCCATGGCTTTCTCCAGTAGCTGATGCAACTCTTGGACTTCTTCTGTTCCACCTCCCATGTTATCCAAAGAAACAACAAGCTTATCATTAGAGCAGAACTGAACAATGCCCTTCCGATAAAAATCTGTGTTTTCAATGACCTCCTGAAGCTTCTTGTCTACTGTAGCAATGTATTCATCTGAGACTTTGTCTTTGTGGGTACCAACTATAAAAACGACAGACTTTGAGGATTCAGTTATCTTGCTCATGCCAGAGTTACCTTCTTTTTCCTCCACAGGCTGAATTTTGGTCGCATTAGAGCAAGATATGCTGGACAAAGTACACAGAAGAAACTCCTGCAGAGTGAAGGTAGACTGTTCTGGTACAGTCTGCTCGCCTGAGGCTCTCTGATAAAACACTTGGTATTCTTCATCCAGTTTGAATTCATAGCTGAAGAAAAGCAAGTACAGGCCAGGACCTATGGTGAGTGCTGGTAGCATGTCCATCAGCTCAGGCTGACCTCCTGTGTCTTCCATCCTCAATAGAGCTTTGAAAGAATTCTCTAAGTCTTCAGCAAATTTTGGGTTTTGTGATACTTCCTTGAATATAGCAGCAATTTCAGAATAGAAAGGAGATACTTTCTGACTACGCACCGCTTTTTCATGTGCTGACGGAGTGATCTGCTCTGGTACAGAATCTGATTTTCTTCCCTTTGTCAAAGATTTCATTATAGTTATCATCCTGTGCAGCAGTCCCAACTGTGATGCACTTTCATGAACTCGATTCTGTTCTGTACTGCTAGCTTGACTGACCTCAGCTACAGTGGCACTTTCTGCAGTGCTAGAATTAGCTGTAGTTAAAGTAATGTTTCTTGAATGGAGTGAATTTTTTAGACTGTGGAATAGTACACAAGCTTCATCAATGAGATTGTGCACAGCTGACCACTCTGTGTCATCTCTAACTATCACGTTAGAGCAGCACTTCACAGTCCCCGTGCTGCTGTGAATCTTGTCTTCTTCTCCAGCTAACTTGAGGTTGATGATCTCTTTTATAACACGACGCAGAGTTGTACTCTTGCCGAGTCGTGGTGGGCCAAGAAACATAAACTTGAGACAAAGGAGCTCTAGCACGTCCTTGGAATTGATGAAGTGTTGATATGCTTGTATGAACTTGTGCTCACCTAACATATAATATATACATATGCCTTATACTTCTATTACATTGTATTTTTCTGTGATCTAGCATTATTGATCCTCAGTCTAAATGTCCTAGTGCTATAGTTATGACTCACTTTATCTTCACAGAAATATACATATTAGTCTAAGAGTTCACTATCTTTAAGTTTCTATACAATAGTATTAGTGAGTGAAGGATGACTTAATCAGGTGAGTACAAATATTAGTCAATAAATTCATGTACAAATGTCCTTGAGCACAATTAATAGATGAATTTAAGGGTGGCCACACATCGCCCACGTAATATTTTGTTGATGGTTGCTATGCATGATTAATACTATTATATACTTACAGGGTCTTCTCCACTACAACATTAGGACAAAGTACATGCCGAAGGCGCCGCTCACTAATTTTGGAGTGAATCTGGAGGAAACACCGAGGCCCGGTTATAAAACATTGTAGCACTATTTTGGAATGGTGTGGGAAGTTCGAGTTCAGCAATTTTGTGCACTACTAGCCAAGCCGATACTCTACTGCTAGAGTTCTTTTGTTTTGATATTACTTTATTATTTATCCACATTTTTCTATTAATAAGATATCGAAATTTTTAAGTTGTGGTGCAGTTCTTTTTTATTTTTTTGAGGTCTACCCGTGTTTAAATTTTTTTTTTCATTCTTGTTATTAGATTCCAAGAAAAACAGACACAAAATTTGTAACTTCTATTCCACTCGCAATTCTTATTCAATAACCCTGCCCCCATGTCTCGTGCTATTAGTACGCAAGCACTTTTTTCCAGTTTGTGTGTATTGGTTCTAAAAAGAGCCTGGTGGACTATTAGAGAGAACAGACTGTATTGGTTCTAACAAGAGCCCTCTTATATCAAGAGTAAACAAACATCAATGCAACAATAACAAGAGAGTCAGAAGAGAGAGCAGTTTATTGGAGATAGCCTGCGGTAAAGTCCTTAAAGCTGTGCAGCTTGGGAAGTCTTCACTCCTCAGAAATCAACCTGCTGGATCTATCCACTCGAGCTCAGATGCGCAGAGCCTGGAGAATGGCTACAAGAGGAGATGCAGCCTTGGGCACCCTGCCATGTGAGCTCACATGAGGACTACTGTATGAGGTGTTGTTGTGAACGACTATCAGACAACCAGAGGCTAAAGCCACCACAACTTTGTTAAGTATACTTTTGCTGCTACTGCGCGATTGTTCCTGCTCGCGTAACATCGAATGGTGGGATATTGGTAGGGAATATAATAATATCCGGATAGATGGATGGTGTACATTGCTATGTGCAGCCACCCTTTAACACATGAAAAAAGCACACATTTTATCATTTTCTACCTTATATTTTCTAGTTTATGTATCGTCTATGCTTGACTATCAATGTTTGAGCTTATAACTTCCCTAAGCTATGCATCATTAGCACCCTACAAACAGAATTACTTCTATTCATCTTGCTGTGACTAGCTACACTTTGACTTGGTGTGCTGCAAGAAGGCTAATGTCCTGTAGCTTCACTGTGTCGTTCAAATGTATATAAACTTCAATTCACTTTTTTGCTATAGACTTGAACAAGAATGCCAACAAGTTTGTATAACAAGTTTGGCTGGTTGTTACAACTACAAGGGTAATGGGCTTGTACAGTACAGGTGAAATAGCAACTGTGAAGTATCATGAGTTATTTCATGGTCATGTACCTAAAGATATCATTGTGAAGATATCTAGGGTGGAGGTGTAGCCCCAAACTCTCTCTTGTTTAGCCTATTATTTTATGGACAATAAATTAACTAATTTAGAATGTAATATTAATAAATCCTAAATATATTATAGATCAGTTCACTCTCCATTATATTATGTAGAAGTACTTCACCTTTATAATATACTAGCAAGTACCCTGCCACACAGTGGCACTAGACGTATTGCAAAGTAAGAAAGCAGTAGCACAAGCTTTCTTGCTCAGTTATCATTCTCTATACTGTTGGTTAAAGTTACATAAGTTTCCCTCTTCTGGTCTCTTTTTTCTGAACTATCTCGGCTTTTCTTATCCCCCACTTTTCATTCTTCAGCTCTTTTTTCTTGAGTCATGGAGTCCTTTTCCTTCGTCTACCTCTCCTGCTTCTGAATCTCTCTGACCTACTACCACAATTGTGGACTTAAGCTTTGCGAAAATTTTGCCTTCTATTTCATACTTTCGTCTTCCTTTTTGAAACTGACCCTTGCCTTTACTCGCCGATTCCACCCACTTTCTTTCGCACTTTCGCCTTCCTTTTGAAACCTCCTGCTTTTTAGAATTAACCATTTTCTACTGAATGTGACAACTCTTTATCTATTGTGTGTGACAATGCTTTACCAAAACCTTTGGAGTTCATAAATAATTCATGAATACGCACACCTTGGTCATGTTGGCTGTAGTCATTGGAGTAGGTCAACTGAAATATCCAAATTCATGAGTTATTTCATGAGTTATATACATAAAGATATCATTGTGAAGATATCCAGGTGGAATAAATGTATTTACTCCACCCTAGATATCTTCAGAATGATATCTTTATGTAGTGAAATAACTCATATTTCTTCAAGCTTTATTGCCAAGCTCATTATCCTTGTAGTTACATCAACCAGCCAAACTTGTCACTTGCCTGGTATTTACTACTACCTTACTCTTGTGTAGGTACTCAACAGGGTTTGAGCAGCTGTCAAAATATCAGCTGGGGGTGTGGGTAGCCCCTAAAGCCAACTTTACACTGTGAGTTACAAGTCCTCTAGTACTTACTACAGTGAAGTGTGGAATAAACCACTTATTATAGTTATAGTGTGGAATAAACCATTTATTACACTCATCAGAGTGATGGCTAGATGTTTCACTCTCAGCCTATATTCTCACTAAGTCTCTGGATTATGAAAATAAATTAGCCTGCTCCAGTGAAATATTTAGCCATATCACACTCTGACTCTTATACAAGCTTGAAAGTGAAATGTCGTCATCTCCATATTATACAAGTGTATTAAGCTGTTTATTGTACAGTGGATAATATTCAAAACAGTAAACACTCAGAGACAACTCTGCCATAATTCCAAAAATATAGCTGTCCAGATCCTCGCATGGAGCATTGGAGAGTTCAATATGGGAAAATATTGAACACTCGCGTGAAGTGAAAATATTGTAGAAAAAATATCTGATGTAACTATAGCTATATAATATCAACTGTGGATTTAGACTGGTAATTTACCACTGCTGTTATTCAAAGCTAAAAGCACTAAGCACACACTAACATAAAATTTTAGTCTTTAAACTTAGCTTGGGCTCACATTGTCAACAAGATTTTATAAGATATATATATATATATACACAATATTAACTACTAATGTGATCTATACTTATCTCAGTGACATAGCTTTATTTGAGAATAATATTGTGGAAATTGTGTATATACCATTGAAACATAAAAGAAGAAGCTCTATTTGAATCAAACATTATAAAAAACAAATACACTTTTAGAATATTAAATACTAGTTAACACCTACATTCATCACACTCCCTTAGGCTATATTATCAAATGAACCAGCTGCAAAAAATATCATCAAAGTATATGCTATAAAAATATAAATGGAATGCACAATGTTTTGTTCTAGTGTTTAACTATTAGTCTCACCTTTCATAACTTCCTCGATGTGCTGACTAAGCTCTTTTAGACCGATATCTTCTAATACATTCAGTAGCTGTCCCCATGTAGGAGGACGATTGCCCTCTCCATCGCACCAATCATAAAAAATATGACGTACACCTAAATCCAATAGCCATGGTTTATCCACTCCAATTGAAGTCATTAGTTGAGAGACATTATTGTTTAGGACCGACTCTATCTGAATACCTGTCAATTCTTCTAGTCGAACGAGATCATTAGGCCCAAAGTTCATCTCAGGGTCAAATGAAGACACTACATGGCACAAATGAGAAGGCAAACAGTCAATAATTGCTGGTGGGGTGGTTAATATGGCGGAACACATGAAGAAATATATTCACTCCTTTGACAGTTGTGCTAAGCAAAACTATATAGTCATACAAGTAATGTCACCACATATAATACAGCTATAAAAGTAACTGCCACAGAGAATTTAGTCCTAGTAGGTGCATGTAACCCCCACTCTATGGTCTAGGTGAAACATTGAATTAGGGGACAGTAGTTTCCAAGTAGTCATGCAGGAGTATTAAAAGTGGTGCCAAAAATTTAGTTGGGGAAGCGAAGCGAGACTCTCACTAACGAGTCTCTCACTAACGAGTCTCAATTGAGATTTTGGTAAATATATATATATTGTATAGTACTTACTACATGAGTCAGAGTGTGATATGGCAAAATATTTCAAGAGCAGGCTAATTGGCGAGCGAGCGAAGCGAGCGAGCAACTTTAAGATGTAGTCTATGGAAATCCTGAATACGTCGTCCGTCGTCGTTTAAACGCGCGCGCATTCCAGAAGGAGTACCATTCTTTACCCTTTACCAATTGTTACTTTATCATGAGGAGTACCATTCTTTACCCTTTACCAATCATCATTTCCCCCTTTACATGTCATTACATATTCTACTACTAATAATGAGATGTGAATTCAGATTTGGCAACCTGCAGGAAGAAAACCAATGCAAATTCAAATCAAACTACCCCAATGCAATTGAAAGTGTCAACATTTCCCCAGAACCTCGCTCGCCCAACCAATGCTACACGAGCATTTTCTAGTTTATTATCAAAAGCCAGAGGTGAGTGAAAATAAAGCCTGAGAAGTGAAAGTAACTCTAGGAGTGAAGTTGGGTAAAACTCTCTCTAGGGGCTCCACACAACAACCAGCTGATATTTCAGCACCTGCTCTAATCTTGGCTGGGTAGGCTCCACTAGAGGAAAGTAGCTGTAAGAAACCCAGGAAAACTGGTAAGCTTGGTTTGGTGGCTATAACTACTAGGGTAATGAGCTTGAGCAATACAGCCATGAGATAACACTATGTGATAACCACAGGTCACTGACCTAAAATTAACATTGTGAAGATATCAATGAGTGGAACAAATAATAAATATATATATATATATTTATTAGGTACTGAACAGAGCCTGATAACTGTTGCCACATAGAAAATGCATTAAAGTAAACAGGATGTGGCTTAGGGCAATATTTTTCCATATCACCTGTGTTCATAGTTATTACGTTGGGTTATTACGTCCCCCTAGGTAAATTTCTTGTTACCAAGGTATTCGCGCATGAGCAGTACCTAATAAATTTATTATCCATTGGATACCCGAGAATATCACTCGTCTGATTGGCGGTATTTACGCTCGTGCCTGCGGCACTCGCATAAATACTAAGCCAACAGACTCGTGATATTCTCCTGTATCAAATGAATAATATATTAATATATACTAGTGATGTGCTTGAACACAAATGGCGAGCAAGCCAAACTACACTATTGTTAGACGGTTGATTGGAACTTCTAACACTCAAGTTACTAAAAAAGTCGAGTTTTTTAATTACATATATATGTATGTTAAAGGGGATTCAATGCCATAGTAACCACTCCTCGCAACTGTTGGAATTGAAAAAATAAAATAAAAGCAACAAAAAAACAAGTCACTTTATTTAAACGTTTTCTTTGTACACTTAACTGAACATACTTACACAGGGCTTACTTTAGTGGTTAGTGTCATGGACAATGAAGTTTGAAGTAAATACCGCTTCGTAGGGGCTTACAACTACGACAAATAACTACGAACTTATCACCGAGACTAACTCGAATAGAAATGGAACTCAAGTAAGTTTTTTTAGTTTAAACTACACCTGCAAAAGAATTCAAAGCGGTAAACAATTCAATTTCTAGAATGATAGGGTAATGATTGATAAGCAGAGGATTCTGTTTAATGAAGTTTGGGACGGGGTCAAACACCCAGCTAATGCAAAAATACGTGAGGGTTAAAGTACAAAATGACATACGTACATCCAAACATACATATAAACAAACAAATATCCCCGATTTTCAATTGCGTTACCCCTGAGAGTGTCTCGCTTGCTTCGCTCGCTCACTAAATATATATATATATATATATATATATATATATATATATATTATATGGCAAAGTTCAAAGAAGTCAATGAGTGTCCAACTCCCCCCCCCTCCCCCCTCGCAGTTAGGTTTTCCAAAGTTAGCAGAGTTCTTTTTTTTTCTGCATTGTGGTAAGATAACTTCGCTAATGCGCAATTCGTCAGGGCTCTACACGTAACAGATTTGTTCTAACTTGAAAATCCTATGTCTAATAGTCAAGTCACGGAGAGAGTACAACGCAGGTCTTGTGCTGGTATATCCAGTGAACAAGATATGTACAAAAGTGTTATGTGTTGCTAACGAATAGCAATAAACTAAACAAAAATATTTAACAAAAATTATTAGCAGCTAGCATTCCAATATCAGTCAGACAAGCTCGCTCGCCATATGTGCTGAAGCACATCACTAGTTTATATTATTTTGTGACTCTTTCCCATATTGCATTCTGTGCTATTGCTATATAAAATTTATAATGTTTCAACTACTTCACAATGGCCATCATCAGTGTGTAAATGATGGCTTATTAGCAAAACTAAAAATGCACTAAGAAGCTTGTTACAGGTGTTCATATTTATTGCTGGCCCATTTATTTTAAAATTCACCACTCACACTCTGATGATAGTCATTTAAAATGGTTACAACATCATAAATTTTATGACTAGTGCAGAATGCAATTATTTTTAAGCTGCAGTTCCATATTATATATGTTAAAATAATTATACTGTGAAATATATACATTCACCTGACACCTTTAGTCTGTACACTCCATCCATACTAGCCACAAGAACATCTCCAGTGGGAAGTACAGCTGCTCCTGCTTCCTCATCCTGTGACCAAAATAATGACTGCAGGTTCACAGCAATATCAACCCAGGACTGGCTCATAGTGCAGTAGCCTAATAAGATATCTCTGCCATTAGTACTAATTAAACGTGAGGAATAGGAGAAAATAGTGGTGCATAAACCAAAAGAATCAAAGACCCTCCATAGTGGGATGTCTATAGACTCTGTACAAAGTGAGGCTATGCTGCAGCTATAGGTATGATGTCTATCTGTAAACACCACATCATTTTGGTGTAGTGTTGAAGACATGCCATAGCGGGGTTTAGGTAGTGGATTAGCAGAACACCATTCATCTTGTACAAACACCTCCACTTCATCTAATACAATGCCACCTAAACTAAACCCACCAGCCACAACTATCACGTCAGGAGATGTGGAACTAATTGCTGATGCTCGGTATCGTTTAGTTATCATACGAGGTAGTGATGGCTGCCATTCAAGACCTGTATCACTGGTGAATACCAAGTTAGTGGGTTCCTTAGTAAAAGGGTCACATCCTCCTATTGCTACTAACTTTGACTTGTAGGTTGTCAGTGACATTGCATGATGTGGCAATGTATTATGAAAAGTCAACGATCGAAGGTCAGCAGATAAGACAATAAGTTCATCACACATCATATGATTTGTGCAGAGTATTGCTGGCTTGCCATGATGTACAATGCAATGAGTTGGATTACTTAACGGAGGAATAGGCAAGAGTTCCCAGTCCACTTTTGTGAGTGGATGCATTAAGTCTCCCTACAGTCCACACATACACAGATAACAATGAATTAAATGTAATAAAGTAGCATGCAATATGTATCTTCTAGTACAACATACATTAGAGTCAAACTTATCAATGTATATCTGGCTTATGAAAACTTCAATTATGTCTATTACACTTTAATTTATTTAGTGTTGCATCATGAACAGATGTGTTACCTAATTTCAGCCCACCTGCATGCATCTGATGTACACAGATGTACACAACATGTACATCAGCCAGTTACCTCCAGCTGTATTTCTTACTACTCCCCCCAGAGCAATACAGCTAGCAAAAAGAAAAAAAGTCAATGTTAGTTGATAAAGTCAAGATACCATCGCAGGAGGAAGAATTACCAGTGGAGCCACCTGAAAAATGCCAGAGAACTACAGTATGGATGTTTTTGATGAAATCATTGACAAAGGAAGTGCTAGTTTGATGACATCAAGTTTGTAGGATGCTACTACAACAGTGGAGCAGTACCTGTCAGAACCAAATTTGCGTTACCAAGTAGGTGATGCTTACTTTGGTTTTCTCCACCTCCAACGTCAGTGCCCTCTGAACGTCTTTTTTCTGCTGCAGGCGATATTTACTCTGAAAAAGAAATAGACTTGATCCGAAAAATGCAGAAATGCTTCTATTTATAAAACACAACTTAGAATGCAAGAGAAAGTGACATTACCAGTGTTTTCTAAAATATTCATATCAATAATTGTAAACTTATTAAATCTAAAACTAGTGATGCAATTATAAAGGAAATATCGGTATCTGCATCTGTATCGGCAGTATTTAGAGGGGAATATCGGTATCGGTAAATCAGTCTATCGGTGCAACACTAAATTTATTGCATTGCCATCATTTAGTTCCATGGTATATATATTGACATTGGATTTATGTAGCCATCTGGTAAAAGTCCAATTTGCAAGGACTAGTCATAAAGTCACGGGTGGTGGAACCGACCCTGCAGACCTGGCAATTGCTGGACCATTATTAAGTCCAATTTGCAAGGACTAGTCATAAAGTCACGGGTGGCGGAACCGACCCTGCAGACCTGGCAATTGCTGGACCATTATTTAGCCCATGCTAATATGACTTACCTAAAATAACTCAATATAAAGCAATACATTCCACACACTTCACCACATTAAGACCTTATCATTATTATTATTTAGTTCTTTATCTGTGTACCCTTTACCGTTTTGTTAATAACTGTACCTAGCGGGTCACCCTTTTAATTAGTCAGCATATTGTCACCCGACCCCATCGTACTTTGTGTAGGCTCAACCAATTTATACTGGTAGCGCGCCAAAATTCAGTCAGTTCTGTAATCACTTCTCTTTGAAATACATATAAAATTGTATGCTTGGGGGACCATTAGCCTGGGAGAACTCTGGTGGTAGTGACACACTAAAGGACGTCAAGATTCGCTCGTCCCAGTCGTTCTCGTTGCTGGCTGTACACCACAGTAAGTGTGAGAAAGTTTTCAGTCAAGTACTGATGCATACACACCAATGGAAGCAAAAATGTAGATTGCCCATGAATACAATACTGCTGACCATGCATAAGTTATCCTCATGATGATAGTTAGTCTAAGCATTGTGTGGCTGGGGTGAGTTATAGCAGTGACCTGTCTGGCCAAAGAAGTGGTAGCTTGATAGTGTGTCACTCAAGTTATATCCATGCAGTGTTGTTTCAGTGAAGTTTAGTCTTCATTATGTTCATAGTTCTTTCACCACTATAGCTTGCTAGTTATAGATTTAACTGTAATTGATTTTCCAATCTTAGTAATAACTTATTTAAAATTGAATTTTTGCTATTACCATGTATAGACTCTACCCAATTCAATTGGTTAGTGTGGACTCTAAGAGAAGCCTATATATGCATATACCTCTATACTATATTTTACATGTGCACTCACCTTCATAAATGTATTGTGTGAGGTGTCCGCCATATTTCTAGACTCACTCTGTTGGTATCTATCAGAAAAATACAATAAAAAATAAAAACACAAGTATTATAGTTGTTATCCTCGCAGGCTATCATATGTATCAGTAACTTCACATAGCCAGACCCTTTACCAACTGCTACATGGAGAAGAAAAGGGTTTGGGAACACACAATACATTGACTTATTGGGCCACACCCCCAAATATATGCTCCAATTATCGAATTCCATCAATTCGGTACACAGTGTGAAGTTTTATTACTTTAAACGTGTGCGCGTGTATGTTTCAGAGGCCTACACCCGAATGTGGTGACGTCATTCAGCTACTGCAATTGTTGGAATTTTTTGAGTACTTTTTTGAGTGGCAGACCCTTTATCAAACATGGTGATCAATTATCACAAATGAACCTCTTAAATTAAAATCCCTGAATGTGTCCATCAGCCTTCAGCTTAGTCTGGCATAGCCAGACCTTTTACCTAACCACTACTTGAAGAATGGGTCTGGGGACAATCATGCACTTTGACTGTTCTAGAGGACTGTGGTAGTGGTTGTCTAATTACTTTTATGGCGCCCACAGTTTACAGGACGTGCTGACCGGTGTACAAACAGAGTATTGTGCACAGGCATAGCAATCACCAACATTTGATAGTTCAGGAATGCGGGCTCCGTTATGTACACTTGTAATAAGGTGCCCACTCATTTCACCAAGGGCTGTCTAGGAGATGACAAAAAATGTTAATCAACAACATCCCAAAATCTTGGCTCTAAAACAGCCAAGGTGCATGATTGTCCCCAAACCCTTTCTCCATGTAGTGGTTAGGTATAGGGACTGACTACACGCCAGACTGCCTTAAGCTAGGTTTAGGAGAAGCTCTATTAGCAAGCATGGCAAGATAGGTATCTGTCTATACTGTAATGGCTGTGGAGATGTAGTAGCAAGTTCTTCACATACTGCGTGAGTCCTTGCTGTTTGGAGACAAGAATTTTTACCATATTATCCTGTTGGATGAATTCTGAATTCTTCTCACCTGCCACTAAGTATCTGATGGCCTCCACCAGCAACTCTTTCAACTTGTTATAGCCCAGTAGCCTGGAAGAAAAGCTACAGGAACTTGAAGATGGCTATAATCCATCTGAGTCTCATCTTTGATTCACTGCTAATGGTAGAATTCAGGTATGCTATAAGGGAGGTGTGGCATTGACTAAATCTACATTCCTCTAGCTAGAACCAATGGCATGACCCCAGACCTTCCCTTGCCTCCTCCATGTATTACATGTTTCCAAAATCTAAAATATCAATTGGGATTATACACAGAAATATGTATGTCTGCATATCACCAAGATATATAAGTTGAGAGTTCGCTTAGCAGTATTGATTGGTCACGAGGCGCAAATACATTTTTACACTCGGATTCAAAATTAGCTGACTACCTCCACTTACCATTGACTTGTTGACTCCGCCGTTTAGAGCGCTGCTACATAAATCAATCACGGCTAGCCACGTAAATCAACTATCACCAAACCAATTCGCCAGCAGGCGGCGTGTAGCCTGGAGTTCGCGCAGGGGGTTCGGATTTCGTAGAAACGCAAGAAAGCCACACCTAGTTTTGTTTTCTTCGTTTATTCTTTAAAAAGCGAAAAAGAAGGGGGGAAATATGCCAAAACTAATAATTTGTCTGACGCTCTGTGAAATTCATTGAACACTGCTGACTATCAGCAATAAGAGGTAAACAGCTAATGCTATATCGTTCTCGTGTAACCAGGTTTCTAACCACTACCGTGAGCTGTACACAAACAGTGAATAGGCCTTTAGTACTATAGGTAATCTAAATAAGTACATTACGGTACACCATAAAAAGAATAGTTGTAGTGTAGCTAGCTTTGCCATAACGAGAGCGATGTTTTGTAGTCAAGGAGCTCAATGTTCATTTGAAAGCTTGGAATCAGACTAGGCCGTCCACATATAGAGTATGATGTATATTCGGGGATCTAAATAGCAGAATATTCCATTGCGATTTAGACACGATGGTGTGGCTAAATGATTTACTTCCGGTCACTCAAAAGGGGTTCGACCGAACCCCCCCCCCCCCCCCCCCCCCCCCCCCCCCCCCCCCGACCCCCGCTTGCTGCTACGGGTGTAATGGCCCCAGTGTGAGTTACACCACAAACAAAGAGAACCAAACAGAACCATACAAACTTTGCGCAAGGGCTGCCAACTCTTTCAATGTCTCTAAGTTAGTTCTTGTTCTTCAGGTAGCATTCCCAGGTATCAAATTGTTCTTCATAGCATGTAGCAAAGGTTAATTCACATCTCTCCAGACTATTTACACTCAGCAGGTTCAGAACATATAGAACCTTCACCTGACAAACTATAATAGCTGCACATTCTTCATCCCAAAAGCGATTGCTTGTGTGATCAAATTCCCAGAGCCACCCCCAGGGTATGTGATTCCAAAATCAAAGATAGCTAGACCTGGTAAGAGCATTTTTTTAAATAAATGTCACGATTATACTCATAATATACTATCATTTAACATTCTTTACTTAAAACCAGGAGAGCTGAGTGAACAGACAATCAATATCAGGTGTGTAGAAGGAATGGCTATTTGCATGCACTTAACCAGTTCATGTTTTCTTGCAGAGCTGTTTACAGCTACATCTCAAATGCTATAATACATTATAATAAACTCACACCTAACAATCCCATTGCTCTTATGATCTCAAGCAACTCTAGTCATATAACTGATACAACTTAAAAATTGAAACTGAAAAATACTGGTGTCGTATCTGTATATCAATCAGCTAGCTAGTTATATTTTGAAAAGTTTGAGATGACAGACAACACTCGTGTTTCAGTTCACTTAGCTAGCATGCTGTTGCTTGCTCTTCATATACTGCATGTAGCTGTAGTAATAGTGAATGTAGTAGACCAGCAAATAGGCAGCATAGACCACGATATAGATACACACACCGTGATAGAGCCATGAATATATGCCATAGGCAGACATCAGGAAGAACTGCAGAATTTCTATCAGCAACACATTTCTCGTCTGAGTCGAATGAGCTCGTTTAATATCGCCACTCAATACTGCTTGCAGCTGGAAATATTACAAGTAATTGAAGGTATGAACAGCAGCATTGATGGCCAATACAGGCACGGTTATAGGACGAGGATCTATAAAATATGCCCAATAGGCAATCAGTGGGAGTGTCCCTCGGTAGAAGATATTGATGAAGGTGATTCTCTTCGCCTGTTGCTGAAGGATCATGAAGACAACATCATCCAGTAACTCGTAGAGTTTGGATACCCAGAACATAGCAAAGCCATGCAATAGCAATTCATTATGGCCTCTCTCAAATACACTGCCTATCTGTAGTATAGCACAGAGAGGAGAGAGAGAGAGAGACAGAGAGAGAGAGAGAAGACATACAGTATAAATGGATGGTTCAGCATGTTTATAACACATCATAATTCTATAGTATTGTACAGACTCATTGCTATATATGCAATATACTGTCTATATATTGATGTTATTAGTTTAGAGCATTAAAGATAGCATGAAATAGAAATGCATTCTATAGCTGAAGAAGAATCTCAAGTCACAAATTTCCGTAACTTTCTATTTTGTGTCATGTTTAATGCTCTCAACTAATAACATCATCATAATTCCACATATCCTATGGCACTGTGCTGATTCATGCATTACTAAGTATTATTAATAATAATAATATAATAAATGATCTACATTACAAAAAGGACGACTCAGCACATAAATAAATGAGGAGCATTTATTAGAAGACTACAATTATTGGAGGACAAGAAAAACAGTGACAAGATTATTGCTCTCAAATTAGATCTACCTGACTTAACAGTAATAGATGTTCCAAATCAACATTTCCTTGAGTCACATTAATACTGTTTCAAAGTATTATAATATGCTCGAGTATGTGAGACACTAATACAGGGGCAATCTTCCTTGTCAACCTCGTCATCATCATTCTGAAGAGCTGTGGCCAGTATTTCATTATCCATGAGTGGTCAATACCCAGGATCTGATCCAGCTATAGCTACATCAGGATTAATCCAATCTTATATTCATAATATAAATGTCCACACAGTATAATGTGACTGCTAAGAACTGTACTGAAATGAATGAGCTGCTGTAATCAGGAAGGAAAAATTGAACTTATTAAAACTAAAAATGAAACTAAATTTACAAAGAAGAAATGAAAGAAAAATTGTTGAACTTCTTTATTATAATGTTAACAATTGAAAGATGACAAAATAATTTATTACTGTCAAGTTCAACTATGAAAAGAGGAAGGGCTCATTCAGAAGACTGCAATTACTGGAGGACAAGAAAAACAGTGACAAAGATTATTGCTCTTAAATTTGTTCTTCCTGACTTAACGGTAATAAATATAATAACCAGTGAAAAGTTTCATGCAATACTAGTCAAGTCCCCATCAGATTAATCTTTGCAGATACACACTGATTCATGTCTGACATCAACTAACTTCATAATCTTAGCCTTTCTACCCATACCCATGTTGTCAGTCATCTTTGTCTGAAACTAAACAGAATCCTCATTCCTCTGAGCGCCACTCACTGGATTTCCAATTTATGGCATCCTGTCAGAATTGTAGAAGATTCCCTTTTAGATCATTTCTTTAAAAAAAATGAAACTTTGCCTGCAATAGTTATAACTTTTTTCTTTACTATACAGTATATCCTCCTTAATAGTCCACCTAGTGGTTTGGGTAGCTGGCCTGGACTAATACAGGTACTGGACTATTAAATTCTGAATGAAAATCAACATGTTTATGGCATGTATAAGCATGCATATACATGTACATACTAATTTGAAACAAAAAAATCCCTGAGGACAGTTTGCTTAGTGTTCAGCCTTCTTTTCTCAATTTTTAAGTCGAGGCATTTGCGATATACTGTAGTTAGCATGTGTGAAGTGTCATCTTCACCTAACACTGCCATCATTTGAAGCACTTTCCTGACCATTTCAGTGCCTTCAGTAATGTTCACACTATTGAGGGCTTCCATTCGAGTGAGTGGTTGTACCTCGTCATCTTCTGAATCCAATGAATCTTCTGGAGATACCATCTCAGTACTGCTGCTAGGGCTAGTGCTAGGGTCAGTCTCCATTGTGTCTTCAAATGCTTGTAGTAGATTTTCTTGTTGAAGTGCTATTTTAACTTCATCATGTCGAGCAAGATCATCATTTTCTATATCATACCAGTTATTCAGTACACAAGCAAGACCAGGAAGATCGTTTTGAGCTTGATCTTGAAGAGCAACCAACTGGCCAATCAACTGCTCTCTTTCAATGGTAGGAGGAGGGCTATTACTCTCATCTTGTGTGGAGAGTTGACTTTTAATAGTCACATTCTGCAACAAGCTAGTTAACTCTTCAACACCTGGGAGATCCAATGGACGACGGTAAGTTTCAAAACTTTCTACCTGACATGCAGGCAAAATATTCGCTTTCAACCAGCAGTTCACCATGGTGGATTGGTCAATTGACTCCCACACCTCATGTGCTAGAGTTGCAGCATCTAGAAGGTTTGGTGGGTATGCATGATTCAACCCCCTAACTCCTGCTGGGAGAGACTCTCCAACAGCTCGCAACTCATCATACCTTTCAAGGTTTTTAACCATTGCATGCAACATCTTTGATTTGTAATTTCTCTTGAGCGCAGCAATGATGCCCTGGTCCATGGGTTGATGAATTGATGTACAGTTTGGCGGTAGCAAAATCCATTCTACCTGTGGATCTTTAAGTGCAGTATCAGTTATATCATGGGAGCCAAAGTTGTCAGCAATAAGAAGTACTTTTCTGGAAGTCCTCTTTCTAATTGCTGGTAAAAATACATCATGGAACCACCATTTAGTTATTACATGGTCATTCCAAGCATTTTTTTGAGAGTTGTATGGTAAGGGAGATTGGCAGGACCGAAAGCAGCGAGGATTGGCTGCCTTACCAATCATAGCAAGAGGAATCTTGTGTGTGCCTGTTGCATTAGTGCATGTAATGAGGGTGACACGATCCTTTGCTTTTTGAGCTTTAGTCCCCCGTACACGCCGTCGTTGTTCATTTGGTGCTGTATAAGTCGCACTGGGTATCAATCGAAAGTACAAACCAGTTTCATCCCAGTTGTATACAAGCTCTGAATCATACTCCTCTAGAATTTTTTTGATTTCCTGAATCTTATCTTTGATTTCTTCAGGGTTTACACCACCAGCTTCCCCATGTAGACGTACACTTTTACCTATGTTGTTTCTTTTCATCAGCTTTTGCCACCAGCCATTTGATGCTTTAAATTCATGCTCATCAAGGGACTTGGCCACTTGCTCAGCATATTCCTTCACAATACTCAATGAAACAGGCATAGGTTTACGCCTATTACGAAGAAGGGAAATAAATGCAACTACTTTTTCTTCTATAGCTCTGTACTTAATCTCACGATTACGTCGAAGATCACCAGATGTAGTTAGAAGTTGTTGCTTGAGCTTCTTCGCATTCCACAGAACCCGGTTTATAGTCTTTGCAGTGACATTGAATTGTTTTGCAAGCATACTCTGATTAACTCTAACCAATGTTGTTGCTACAGAATCAGGCAGAAAGCCTTGTTTTTGGGCTTGATCAATAACATTACACTTCTGCTTTAGTGTGAGCTCAATCCTTTGCTTTTTTGAAGCCAGCTGTGTTGTGGTGTACTTGATACCTTTTCTTGATGAAGTACCTCTCAGACTTGAAGGCTGCTTTCGGCCAGGAGCCATTAATAAAGAACTGTAGAGAGCTAGCAGGTTCTAACTAGAGTGCACTCCAGCATACAGAAGGTTTTAGCTTGCACTTAGCAGCTGGTTTTTACTTGCATGTAATTCATATGCCCACACACATTGTTTACACCCACATGTACAAATGGGTCATGGGTATCTGGTGGACTATTAGAGGGATTGGACTACTAGGGAGGTGGACT
>WLWD01003542.1_pt1 | contig 39358 bp, 45 predicted proteins | sample 6712731 | NCBI WGS metagenome assembly WLWD01 (sample SAMN12718690, study PRJNA576275) | sponge metagenome | isolation source: marine sponge | host: Mycale hentscheli | place: New Zealand: South Island, Marlborough, Capsize Point | collected 2014-11-01
GTGTGCATGTGTGAGAGGGTTACAGTGCTCAGTGTGCATGTGAGAGGATTACAGTGCTCAGTGTGCATGTGAGAGGATTACAGTGCTCAGTGTGCATGTGTGAGAGGATTACAGTGCTCAGTGTGCATGTGTGAGAGGATTACAGTGTGCATGTGTGAGAGGGTTACAGTGCTCAGTGTGCATGTGTGAGAGGGTCACAGTGCTCAGTGTGCATGTGTGAGAGGGTTACAGTGCTCAGTGTGCATGTGTGAGAGGGTCACAGTGCTCAGTGTGCATGTGTGAGAGGGTTACAGTGCTCAGTGTGCATGTGAGAGGATTACAGTGCTCAGTGTGCATGTGAGAGGATTACAGTGCTCAGTGTGCATGTGTGAGAGGATTACAGTGCTCAGTGTGCATGTGTGAGAGGATTACAGTGCTCAGTGTGCATGTGTGAGAGGATTACAGTGCTCAGTGTGCATGTGTGAGAGGATTACAGTGCTCAGTGTGCATGTGTGAGAGGATTACAGTGTGCATGTGTGAGAGGGTTACAGTGCTCAGTGTGCATGTGAGAGGATTACAGTGCTCAGTGTGCATGTGAGAGGAATTACATGCTCAGTGTGCATGTTGGCGATGATTCCGTGCTCAGTGTGCATGTGTGATAGGATACAGTGCTCAGTTTGGCATGTGTTAGAGGGTCCAGTGCTCATGTGCATGTGAGAGGATTACAAGTGCTCAGTGGCATGTGTGGAGAGGGATTACAGTGCTCAAGTGTGCATGTGTGAGAGGATTACATGCTCATGTGCTGTGTGAGAGGATACCGTGGCATGTGTGAGAGGGTAGTGCTCAGTGTGCATGTGAGAGGATTACAGTGCCAGTGTGCATGTGTGAGAGGATTACAGTGCTCAGTGGTGCATGTGTGAGGGATTACAGCTCAGTGTCATGTGTGGAGAGGATTACACAGTGCCAGTTTGGCGTGTTTGAGAGGTTACAGTGCTCAGTGTGCATGTTGGAGAGGATGTCAGTGCTCAGTTGGCATGGTTAGAATAACAGTGCTCAGTGGGGCATTTGTGAGAGGATTACAGTGCTCATGTGCATGTGTGAGAGGATTACAGTGGCTCATTGTGCATGTTGTGGAGAGGGTTACAGTGCTCTGTGTGCATGTGTGAGAGGGTTACAGTGCTCAGTGTGCATGTGTGAGAGGGTTACAGTGCTCAGTGTGCATGTGTGAGAGGATTACAGTGCTCAGTGTGCATGTGTGAGAGGGTTACAGTGCTCAGTGTGCATGTGTGAGAGGATTACAGTGCTCAGTGTGCGTGTGTGAGAGGGTTACAGTGCTCAGTGTGCATGTGTGAGAGGATTACAGTGCTCAGTGTGCATGTGTGAGAGGATTACAGTGCTCAGTGTGCGTGTGTGAGAGGGTTACAGCACTCAGTGTGCATGTGTGAGAGGATTACAGTGCTCAGTGTGCATGTGAGAGGATTACAGTGCTCAGTGTGCATGTGTGAGAGGATTACAGTGCTCAGTGTGCATGTGTGAGAGGATTACAGTGCTCAGTGTGCATGTGTGAGAGGATTACAGTGCTCAGTGTGCAATTTGTGAGAGAATTACCGTGTGCATGTGTGAGAGGATTACAGTGCTCAGTGTGCATGTGTGAGAGGATTACAGTGTGCATGTGTGAGAGGGTTACAGTGCTCAGTGTGCATGTGAGAGGATTACAGTGCTCAGTGTGCATGTGTGAGAGGATTACAGTGCTCAGTGTGCATGTGTGAGAGGATTACAGTGCTCAGTGTGCATGTGTGAGAGGATTACAGTGCTCAGTGTGCATGTGTGAGAGGATTACAGTGCTCAGTGTGCATGTGTGAGAGGATTACAGTGTGCATGTGTGAGAGGGTTACAGTGCTCAGTGTGCATGTGAGAGGATTACAGTGCTCAGTGTGCATGTGTGAGAGGATTACAGTGCTCAGTGTGCATGTGTGAGAGGATTACAGTGCTCAGTGTGCATGTGTGAGAGGATTACAGTGCTCAGTGTGCATGTGTGAGAGGGTTACAGCACTCAGTGTGCGTGTGTGAGAGGATTACAGTGCTCAGTGTGCGTGTGTGAGAGGATTACAGTGCTCAGTGTGCGTGTGTGAGAGGGTTACAGTGCTCAGTGTGCATGTGTGAGAGGGTTACAGCACTCAGTGTGCGTGTGTGAGAGGATTACAGTGCTCAGTGTGCGTGTGTGAGAGGATTACAGTGCTCAGTGTGCATGTGTGAGAGGATTACAGTGCTCAGTGTGCATGTGTGAGAGGGTTACAGCACTCAGTGTGCGTGTGTGAGAGGATTACAGTGCTCAGTGTGCGTGTGTGAGAGGATTACAGTGCTCAGTGTGCGTGTGTGAGAGGGTTACAGTGCTCAGTGTGCATGTGTGAGAGGGTTACAGCACTCAGTGTGCGTGTGTGAGAGGATTACAGTGCTCAGTGTGCGTGTGTGAGAGGATTACAGTGCTCAGTGTGCATGTGTGAGAGGATTACAGTGCTCAGTGTGCATGTGTGAGAGGGTTACAGCACTCAGTGTGCGTGTGTGAGAGGATTACAGTGCTCAGTGTGCGTGTGTGAGAGGATTACAGTGCTCAGTGTGCGTGTGTGAGAGGGTTACAGTGCTCAGTGTGCATGTGTGAGAGGGTTACAGCACTCAGTGTGCGTGTGTGAGAGGATTACAGTGCTCAGTGTGCGTGTGTGAGAGGATTACAGTGCTCAGTGTGCATGTGTGAGAGGATTACAGTGCTCAGTGTGCATGTGTGAGAGGATTACAGTGCTCAGTGTGCGTGTGTGAGAGGGTTACAGTGCTCAGTGTGCGTGTGTGAGAGGATTACAGTGCTCAGTGTGCATGTGTGAGAGGGTTACAGTGCTCAGTGTGCATGTGAGAGGATTACAGTGCTCAGTGTGCATGTGAGAGGATTACAGTGCTCAGTGTGCATGTGTGAGAGGATTACAGTGCTCAGTGTGCGTGTGTGAGAGGATTACAGTGCTCAGTGTGCGTGTGTGAGAGGATTACAGTGCTCAGTGTGCGTGTGTGAGAGGATTACAGTGCTCAGTGTGCGTGTGTGAGAGGGTTACAGTGCTCAGTGTGCGTGTGTGAGAGGGTTACAGTGCTCAGTGTGCGTGTGTGAGAGGATTACAGTGCTCAGTGTGCGTGTGTGAGAGGGATGACAGCACTCAGTGTGCGTGTGTGAGAGGATTACATGCTCATGTTGCGTGTGTGAGAGGATTACAAGTGCTCATTGTGCATGTTGAGAGGATTACAGTGCTCAGTGTGCGTGTGTGAGAGGATTACAGCACTCAGTGTGGCGTGTGTTAGTGGATTACCGAGTGCTCAGGTGTGCGTGGTGTGAGGAGGATTACGTGCTCAGTTGCCTGTGTGAGAGGGTTCCAGTCTCAGTGTGCGTGTGTGAGAGGGTTACAGTGCTCAGTGTTGCGTGTGTGAGAGATTTACAGTGCTCAGTGTGCGTGTGTGAGAGGGTTACAGTGCTCAGTGTGCATGTGTGAGAGGGTTACAGTGCTCAGTGTGCGTGTGTGAGAGGGTTACAGTGCTCAGTGTGCGTGTGTGAGAGGATTACAGTGCTCAGTGTGCGTGTGTGTGAGGGTTACAGCACTCAGTGTGCGTGTGTGTGAGGGTTACAGCACTCAGTGTGCGTGTGTGAGAGGGTTACAGTGCTCAGTGTGCGTGTGTGAGAGGATTACAGTGCTCAGTGTGCGTGTGTGAAAGGGTTACAGGGTTACAGTGCTCAGTGTGCGTGTGTGAGAGGGTTACAGTGCTCAGTGTGCGTGTGTGAGAGGGTTACAGTGCTCAGTGTGCGTGTGTGAGAGGGTTACAGTGCTCAGTGTGCGTGTGTGAGAGGGTTACAGCACTCAGTGTGCGTGTGTGAGAGGGTTACAGCACTCAGTGTGCGTGTGTTACAGAGAGGGTTACAGCACTCAGTGTGCGTGTGTGTGAGGGTTACAGCACTCAGTGTGCGTGTGTGTGAGGGTTACAGCACTCAGTGTGCGTGTGTGAGAGGGTTACAGCACTCAGTGTGCGTGTGTGTGAGGGTTACAGCACTCAGTGTGCGTGTGTGTGAGGGTTACAGCACTCAGTGTGCGTGTGTGAGAGGATTACAGCGCTCAGTGTGCGTGTGTGAGAGGATTACAGTGCTCAGTGTGCGTGTCAGTCAGTTTGTCAGTCGCTCAGTTTCTGTAACACAACAAGTAAGTTATAGCTAGCTAGTGTGTAGCAAGGCTGAGGGTTCTGGTGCTTCGTGGATTAAAATTATTTATTTATTTTCCAGACTGTGTCCATACTTGAAGAAAGACTGACTATCACTGAGAACAAAATGAAGGAAGTTCTGCAATCTTGATGACCACACCCCTTATCACCCAATCTAGCATCTGGTCTCCATGGCAATGGGATTGTACGTTGTTAATGTCGGCATTGTTCACTTCTCATGTTTTTATCAATTGACACAAAATAATGTTTTCAATGCACACTAACTTCTTACATGCTATAATGCATAACGTGGAGCACGTCATGTAGTGGGTGTGGTTAATGGGTGGAGCATAGCATGTAGTGGGTGTGGTTTGTGGGTGGTGCATGGCATGTAGTGGGTGTGGTTAGTGGGTGGAGAGGAAAGTTTTATTGATTAAGGTAAATCGTAGAATAGTTTTCAAAAGCCTTTTTTATTTTTTTTTATTTCCTATTTTTTCCTTCCCGGAATGACAAACATTAGATAGTGTGCTGCGTCTGATGCTGTAGGAAGAGTTGCTATCCTTACTCCATAACTGTCAATAGTTTCATCTTCTATTTCTCTCATCAACAACACATTATACAACACTCCTTATGAGGACCAGACCAGTTCCTAGTGTGACACACAACACTCCTTATGAGGACCAGACCAGTTCCTAGTGTGACACACAACACTCCTTGATGAGGACCAGACCAGTTCCTAGTGTGACACACAACACTCCTTGATGAGGACCAGACCAGTTCCTAGTGTGACACACAACACTCCTTGATGAGGACCAGACCAGTTCCTAGTGTGACACACAACACTATGAGGACCAGACCAGTTCCTAGTGTGACACACAACACTCCTTGATGAGGACCAGACCAGTTCCTAGTGTGACACACAACACTCCTTGATGAGGACCAGACCAGTTCCTAGTGTGACACACAACACTCCTTGATGAGGACCAGACCAGTTCCTAGTGTGACACACAACACTCCTTGATGAGGACCAGACCAGTCCTAGTGTGATACAACACTCCTTGATGAGGACCAGACCAGTTCCTAGTGTGACACACAACACTCCTTGATGAGGACCAGACCAGTCCTAGTGTGATACAACACTCCTTGATGAGGACCAGACCAGTCCTAGTGTGATACAACACTCCTTGATGAGGACCAGACCAGTCCTAGTGTGGGTCCACTCCCAGGCATGAAGGCGTGGTAATGTCCATGTTGTTTGCAACACTTCCACCAAACAGGTCAAGTGACAATAGCTACATGGATGGCAAGTTGCCTGAGCTATCTTCATTTTCATGATGAATTGATATTGTGAGGATAAGTAGCAAGCTCCCTCTCATTCCTGAGAGATCTGGTTCAAAAGTCCAGCTAGAAGAGAAATTGAGCGACCATCTTTCTCCAGAGGCTCTCGGTTGACACACAGCAGGGATTGCTGTGGTCATATTAGGGTCTGTAACCACTGCCCATTTATTACATAAAAAGAATTACACTAAAACGTTAATTATACAGTAATTTTTACAAAAAAAAGCATATAGAATTATTTTGAAATATCACAACATCCACCAGACAATATCGTGGTGAAGTTCCTGGCAACTCTGTTAGCAAAGAAACACTATTTAGGACAAACAAACATTCAATGCTACAAGTAAACAATACACAAGTCATTATTTGCTGATGCATTGAAACAATGAACATACAATCCTAGGATTAAACTATCTTGTTCACAGCTATGGGCTAAGATTAGGTGTGTGGACATCCTCCCACAAATGTGCCCTGAGAAGCCATGTCAGTTCCTGCACTCCTCACACTGCCACCTTGCATGTTCCACTCGTCATCTACACCAAGTGGAGTGGGAGTGTTTCACACCACATGGACTAGTGCACAAGTACACCTACCTACATGGTGTAGAACACCTATAGATACTGCTACTCATCTGCTGAACTACAAACTTCACTAATGAAAGCCTCAATATAATATCACTACAAACACATTCTATAACTTTCAAATGACTATTACTGGCAGCACAAAAATAATTTGTTCACAAAATAATATCACATAAAAATATGACTGGATGCAAAGATGAAGTGGGTGTGGCTAAAAGTAATGAAGGAGATGAAGTAATGTGTGACCTTTGAACTTCGCCCATATTGGTGATATTCAATTTATTACCTAGCGAGGTGGTCCCACTAATGGGTAAGGTGTGGCCAATGTTGCCAGTATCCCATCAGTGGAGTGGCTTGTACTCTTGCTCTGTAGGAGCAGGCAGAAGCTTCGATACCTCACCTGACACCTCTGTGACCACACCCACATTATTCTCCTCGACTACATCCATGATTTCAAACCTGCCGATCTGTTCAGACACATTCGATTCTGTTCTTTCTCGCATATCACCTTGCAAGTCGGCAGAGCCTGGTGCATGAATGGGCGTAGTCTGGTAGTCTCCGCCCTCATCACCACTACTGGAACTAGAATTACTGTCATTTCTAAATGACAGGAGACCCGCCCTGCACACGCACACACATACACACGATATGTTACAAGTTTCATTAGAAGTTTTAGTATGTTACAAAGGAGAGAGGTTGGAAGATATTTAGCCCAAACCATACAATAAGCATAAAAATTTCACAGACATTCAATGTGTCGTCTTTAACATAGAATGTACAGTATGCCTGGAAGATTAAGGGTTCAACCCTTTGTAGTCACAACAATGCAACCTTGGAGGATTGCTCTTGATTTAAAAAAAATGTATTTATAAATAGCAAATAAACAAATAGGTGCGGCTAGAAAACCATGGGTGTGGCCTGGTATTATTCTATAGTGGGTGTGGCTAGCATATTTTGTACCACAGGTATGGCATTAATACAGTATTTCTATTGGCCCTCAAGTTTTCTGGACTCCAGTTGTCCAAATATTTCAACTCCATATCAATATCACATTAGTAGAGCATGTGAGAGAGAACTGACTAGCACCAGACTATCTACTGCTACACTGCACATAATGCCATAAGGAACTAGCTTGTAGCTGAAGCACTTCTGTGGATCTGTAAGTGCATGAAGGCCTATAACTAGGCTGCATGCAATCCTCTGATTACTAGTCCAAGTTTAATCTAGACTATCAACCAATACTCTAGCCTACATTGACACATCACCAGCTACTCAAAGCAAGCACATGTGTATCCTCCTTGTGAATGGTACTACTGCGAACCCTTGAGGAGATACTTGGCAGGAAGACTGTGATGGTAGTCTTGTCTACAGTATGTGTGTGTGAGAGAGAGTGTGTGGGGTATATGTGAGTGTGAGGAGAGTGTGTGTACCAAAGTGCATCACAACTATAGATGGAGAGAGAGAGAGGTATGGCACAGCAAGTAGCTCCAATACACTTGCTCTCCAAGCAGCAGGAGTGTCCCACCCACCTGCACCAAGTGTCCCGCCCACCTGCACCGAGTGTCCTGCCCACCTGCACCGAGTGTCCCGCCCACCTGCACCGAGTGTCCCGCCCACCTGCACCGAGTGTCCCGCCCACCTGCACCGAGTGTCCCGCCCACCTGCACCGAGTGTCCTGCCCACCTGCACCGAGTGTCCCGCCCACCTGCACCGAGTGTCCTGCCCACCTGCACCGAGTGTCCCGCCCACCTGCACCGAGTGTCCCGCCCACCTGCACTGAGTGTCCCATGCCAAAGTGTTGCATGAGGCCACACCAAACATACTTCATTGTTCTATAGAGGACAAGTTGTGATTGTTCAGGAAGCTTAGGATGTAAAACAATGAATTTCATGTTACACTGAGCATGTGCAGGCAGGCAGGCAGGCAGGCAGGCAGGCAGGCAGGCAGGCAGGCAGGCAGGCAGGCAGGCAGGCAGGCAGGCAGGCAGGCAGGCAGGCAGGCAGGCAGGCAGGCAGGCAGGCAGGCAGGCAGGCAGGCAGGCAGGCAGGCAGGCAGGCAGGCAGGCAGGCAGGCAGGCAGGCAGGCAGGCAGGCAGGCAGGCAGGCAGGCAGGCAGGCAGGCAGGCAGGCAGGCAGGCAGGCAGGCAGGCAGGCAGGCAGGCAGGCAGGCAGGCAGGCAGGCAGGCAGGCAGGCAGGCAGGCAGGCAGGCAGGCAGGCAGGCAGGCAGGCAGGCAGGCAGGCAGGCAGTGCCTACACAGAGCAGTACAGGACAGACCCAGACATTCATGAGTTAATTCTCTGAGGACATATGGAAGTTATTGGTAAGACTTGACTGGGAGATCGTGTAGATAACAAAACTCATTCAATCATTATAAATTATTTAGTTTGTCTGAAGTTCATGTTCCTCAAGTTGAAGATAGTAGTTTATTAGCCCTCCGCGTGCATGCGCAAGAAGGTTCAGTAGTAGTGTGTTTGTCTGTCCATCTGCCTGTCTGTCAACATTCAATTTCATGAATGGCCGAGAACTAACCTTTTAAAACAAGTATGACCTGACGCAGTAGGAGAATTTAAATCCCTTAAATAGACCACTTTTTCAAATTTCGAGCTAGTTTCTGAGTAAATGCAGAGAAACTTCAGCTCCAAACTAGCACAAGCCAGATGCAATGACCCTTACCTTTCACCTACACTGGTTTATGTCATACCGTGGTCACGTGATCACTTGTAGTTCGCATATATTCTCCATCGCGTGTGTTCTCGATAGTTAGAAGCTGAAGTAATCCAAAGAAATCTTAGTTGTGTAATAATGCACTAAGGTTCGCACTCTAGGTGCTCTAGTTTCTAGAATAGAGCCATTGATAAATGGAGCTAGACAATCTTACCCTCAGCATTGGAAGCTCCTGCCCAATAATACAATTTAATTAGTCTTACTAAAGTGGGTGGATGTGACATCAGCTGTGGGTTGGTGGGTGTGGCATGGCCATCTAGAGATGATGCTAAACATGAGCTATACATAACACCTGCAGGTGTCACTTGTTCACACATTATCATAATTGTTGATTGTACTACTGACATACCATCTCTTGTTGAAACCATAATGGAAAGCAGCAATCAACAAATATGTCTAGTCATACAACATCATTGATACTATGGAAATACTAGGTCTACACTCTCTGAACTGGTGGCAGGTCCAATTCCCGCCAACAGTGCGTACTCATTATAAAGGAATCCCACACCTATGGTCTCTCAACTCAACTAGTCAATGTGAACAGGTTCAGAGCCTGCCAACACTTCCATGCATTTACATGAAAGACCTTGTACCATCACATCGCCTATCCACACTAGAGCGTGAAATATTGTCACCTCTGTAATACTCGTACACACCTCATCGTCGAAGGCCGGGTATAAGAGTTGTTTTCCTCATCTTCAACGTTGTTCATGTGTGTACGTTGCTTGTGTCCTGCAGAGTTGGCTGGGCTCACAGTAACTCCAGCCATTCCTCCTCCTCCGCCTTCTTCAAAGTCATCCTCAGGGTTCAGCAAATTAGCATCTTTGTATTTCCTGTGGTGAAAGTGTGTGTGAAAAGCATGCACAAACAGAGAGAGGAGGTCAATCCTCATTTGGTCTACTACTGCACTTACCATGAGCGCTTGGGCGCAAAATCGTAGCCTTTACTGTGTCTGTACTGCCGCCCGCCAGTGCGGCGGAGTCGCCTCATCAATCCTCCGCAGCAAGCCTGTCCCATAGCTAAAGCAATGAAGACACGCCAACCTGTCAGACATTAGCGGAGACACTTCCACACAGCACCTCCGCCTCCTGTCCTTCAGTAACTGTAGCTGAGGAAGTGGCTTGGAATTGTTTTGTTTGGCATGTATTATACTATAATTATTATGGGAGGTCAACCTGGAATGATGCGCACTTATTAGAATCAACGACTGCTTTGTTTACAAATTCGCATACACCCCTTTCTACTGGATGCTACCCTTTCTTCTGTGGACTTCTATAAAGTTTGCTGCACTGTTTGAATGCGAAAGATTCCTACGTGGCGCTGCTACGAAGCTGAACTGCCCGAATAACTGCAACAGGTTGAGTTGACTCTACCGGTTACCTAGCAACAAGCATTCAGAAAAAAGCCGCGACTCCGCGTTCTTTAGCTGGGAAACAACTTCCGTAATGGAGTTGTGGTCTAGTACTCATGGCTAATCCTTTCTGTGTCGTTCGCGGAAGGTCCTGCGGGTCCTGAAGGAGGGTCGTAGTACAGGGGCTGGGGACTTAGGAGGGAGGAGAAGGAAGCTAGGACAGAACAAGAACTTGGAAATAGACAGTGTACAGTAGTAGTGACTGGTAATGTATTTAGTAATTATGTGGTGAATATAATGTGATCACTAAATGAGGTAAATATCATTAGCTTTGGTATTTCATTTTACAAAATTTTAAAATTAATTATAATAATTTGAATATTCTTTTGTGACTTATAGGTATGCTAGACATTGGTTACATAATTTCCACTAGTCTTAATTTTTAAAAAATACACAAACATCAATCATTTTACAGTGGCTACCATCAGTGTGTGAATTATAATAATTTTAGTGAAGTTCATAAAACACTAAAGTATCATTCACTGTAAAAGGGTAAAGACGTTTGTGTATTTAATAAAAAAAATTATATAGCTAATAGGTTAATGTTTATAATGGCAAAAAATCATAGCTCCACAGAAACCATGTATAATGCCCCATTATATCCAAAACTTAAACGCATGAATCCTAATCAGTAGGTGTGGCTTGTCAGTTGAACTAAGTTATGTGTGGATGACCCGATAACTTGAGACAATTAGCAAGTAGTAGTCCACATGTATTGCAAGCAGCTGTTGTTATATATCACACAATTCTGCCACATTCCCACTTACATCCAGGAAATATCATATTGTATATTTTCATAGATAACTGTGAAGTATGCCGCTGTTTAAAAGGAAGAAGAAAGATGCCAAGGACCCAGTCCAAGTACAAGGCAGTGCCACCAGCCTCAACAGTGTAGAGAGTGCTGCTTCCAAAGGTAAGACATATCACATGAGCAATGCATGTAGCCTTCCATCACTGTCTTTGATGCATCATCTTATCTGTCAGACATGCTGGGACAACCATGCGTGTATGAAATGCCAAAGGTTAAAGATCAACCTCAGCTTCATCGTGCAGTTTGGAAAGAAAATTTGAGCAAACTTAAAGCAGCAACTAAAGATACTCGATCATCCAACATCAATAGCCAAGACAAATATAACAGGTATCTTTTATTTTCTGCTTCACTGAATTACACTTATAACTCAAGTAATTGAGAACCAGGCTAGATGGGATGCAAGTGAGTGAGAACCAGGCTAGATGGGATGCAAGTGAGTGAGAACCAGGCTAGATGGGATGCAAGTGAGTGAGAACCAGGCTAGATGGGATGCAAGTGAGTGAGAACCAGGCTAGATGGGATGCAAGTGAGTAGAACCAGGCTAGATGGGATGCAAGTGAGTGAGAACCAGGCTAGATGGGATGCAAGTGAGTGAGAACCAGGCTAGATGGGATGCAAGTGAGTGAGAACCAGGCTAGATGGGATGCAAGTGAGTGAGAACCAGGCTAGATGGGATGCAAGTGAGTGAGAACCAGGCTAGATGGGATGCAAGTGAGTGAGAACCAGGCTAGATTGAGTGAGAACCAGGCTAGATGGGATGCAATTGAGTAAGAACCAGGCTAGATGGGATGCAAGTGAGTGAGAACCAGGCTAGATGGGATGCAAGTGAGTGAGAACCAGGCTAGATGGGATGCAAGTGAGTGAGAATATTATATGATCAATCTATTTATACAATACTTAATGATGCTAATCCAATAGTATTCTAGTCCTGTGTTACAAACTGGTCACTGTCACTATACTAGGCAGATAAACAAGTTGAAGTTGTTGAGATTTTGGTTCATCATAAGTTATTACAGCTAATATCATGGCCACCTTGCCAGGTTGCATGAACATAAACATTTCTATTAATTACTTAATGATATTTTCAGTGTCATATAAATCTCAATTGCTCAGCTACAATGTCTTACAATATGAATTCATTATATATTGATTGTTGTGCAATGTATTTAGGACTGCTCTGCATGTGGCGTGTGCTAAAGGACTAGGCGAGTTCATCGTTCATCTGGTGACAGTCTGCAAGGCTGACCCCAACATCTCTGACAGAGATGGCTATACTCCAATACACAGGGTAAGACTCCAACACACAGGGTAAGACTCCAACACACAGGGTAAGACTCCAACACACAGGGTAAGACTCCGACACACAGGGTAAGACTCCAACACACAGGGTAAGACTCCAACACACAGGGTAAGACTCCAATACACAGGGTAAGACTCCAACACACAGGGTAAGACTCCAACACACAGGGCAAGACTCCAATACACAGGGTAAGACTCCAATCCAACACACAGGGTAAGACTCCAATACACAGGGTAAGACTCCAGGGTAAGACTCCAATACACACAGGGTAAGACTCCAACACACAGGGTAAGACTCCAATACACAGGGTAAGACTCCAACACACAGGGTAAGACTCCAACACACAGGGTAAGACTCCAATACACAGGGTAAGACTCCAATACACAGGGTAAGACTCCAGGGTAAGACTCCAATACACAGGGTAAGACTCCAACACACAGGGTAAGACTCCAACACACAGGGTAGGACTCCAATACACAGGGTAAGACTCCAACACACTGGAGTTAGAGCTAACTATGGGTGGAGGCTGACCACCAGGAAAAAGCAAGACACACATGTGGGCAAAATTTTGTGACTGCCCCACCTAAATCAAAGTTTGGAGTGCATGAGCTCTTCATTCATAAATAAAATGTTTGACCTCTATGTATTCCCTCCCTCCCTGTAGACCTGAATCTGCCCCTGATAGCCCCTTAATACAAATAAAGTTATTAGGTATTGTCTGGTTTTTCAGAATATACTTATGCTATTAACCCACAGTCACTAGCCAGCTCTCTCATCTTCATTTTGTGGTATGTATTCTTGTAGCTGATTGAAGGAGGGCACAGCCAGTATCTGCAAACTCTATTGGAACACCACAATGTCAAGCCTAGTGTGTCTGACAAGAGAGGCTACACTCCCCTCCACTTGGCAGCTGAGAATGGAGACACTCAGGCTGTTCATCTGCTTCTCGAATGCAAAAACGTACAAGTGGATGCAATTAATAAGGTAAGAGGAAGATGGGATGGATAGAAAATCATAATTTATAGGAGTTGTCTGATAAAACTTTTTATTGGGTATTTTTGTAATATAGTTCTTACAAGAAGTCTGAAATGATATTGTTATTGTATTACAGAGTGGGCACACCCCCTTACACTTAGCCTCATACGGAGGCCATCAAGACATTGTGCAAAAGCTCCTGGAAGGAGGGGCAGAGCCAAATGTACTGGATGGAGACGGAAGGTAAGCTCACAAGAGAGTTTGCAACTAGTGCTTATGTAGTTGTTAAATAACTTGAGAGAGAGTGTTGCTGATGTAGCTGTTCACTAACTCTGGGTGTAGCTGTTCACTAACTCTGGGAAACTGCAAGTTTTAACAGAAAAGCGTACACTTGAACCATGACTAGAAGATTTGTCCTCAACAATTTACTTTATAAACATCCAGTATAATATAGCTGCTGCTGTTTCTATCTGCCTCCTCTAATGTCTTCTCTAGTTTTCAGACTATGTCAGCCTTAGTGATGATGTGGTCGGTCAGAAGGTAAATACATCTAGTGGAGCTATATACCTAGACAAACTGACTGATTGATTGGCATAGGGATGACTACAATTGCCTTGAGCAAGGTGTCGTATCATTAATGGTAGTCTAATACTAGACTGTATAGTAGATATACTGCTATATAACTGGTATATTCACTTTTTAACTTCTTTCATAGTTTTGTTAAAAACATTTCGACCCTAAACTGAGGAAAACTCTGGGTCGAACAAATCAAACTAAGTTAAACTAATACTACTGAAAATCTTAAGGTTATAATTTAGTATGTCTCTCATAATTGATAGTATTATTTTGATATAATCTAATGCCTTACCTAGTTTGATATAATGTCACTGGTAAGTACAGCATTACTGATACCCTGTAATAAGTATTGCTGAGACCTAGTATATTCTATATAGTGTTGCCAATAACATTGCTAATGCCTGATATAACTGATTGATACCTTGTGTGCAGGGCTAGTTTGATGTATGCCTGATATAACTGATTGATGCCTTGTGTGCAGGGCTAGTTTGATGTATGCCTGATATAACTAACTGATTGATGCCTTGTGTGCAGGGCTAGTTTGATGTATGCCTGATATAACTGATTGATGCCTTGTGTGCAGGGCTAGTTTGATGTATGCCTGATATAACTGATTGATGCCTTGTGTGCAGGACTAGTTTGATGTATGCCTGATATAACTGATTGATGCCTTGTGTGCAGGGCTAGTTTGATGTATGCCTGATATAACTGATTGATGCCTTGTGTGCAGGGCTAGTTTGATGTATGCCTGATATAACTGATTGATGCCTTGTGTGCAGGGCTAGTTTGATGTATGCCTGATATAACTGATTGATGCCTTGTGTGCAGGGCTAGTTTGATGTATGCCTGATATAACTGATTGATGCCTTGTGTGCAGGGCTAGTTTGATGTATGCCTGATATAACTGATTGATGCCTTGTGTGCAGGACTAGTTTGATGTATGCCTGATATAACTGATTGATGCCTTGTGTGCAGGACTAGTTTGATGTATGCCTGATATAACTGATTGATGCCTTGTGTGCAGGGCTAGTTTGATGTATGCCTGATATAACTGATTGATGCCTTGTGTGCAGGGCTAGTTTGATGTATGCCTGATATAACTGATTGATGCCTTGTGTGCAGGACTAGTTTGATGTATGCCTGATATAACTGATTGATGCCTTGTGTGCAGGGCTAGTTTGATGTATGCCTGATATAACTGATTGATGCCTTGTGTGCAGGGCTAGTTTGATGTATGCCTGATATAACTGATTGATGCCTTGTGTGCAGGGCTAGTTTGATGTATGCCTGATATAACTGATTGATGCCTTGTGCGCAGGGCTAGTTTGATGTATGCCTGATATAACTGATTGATGCCTTGTGTGCAGGACTAGTTTGATGTATGCCTGATATAACTGATTGATGCCTTGTGCGCAGGACTAGTTTGATGTATGCCTGATATAACTGATTGATGCCTTGTGTGCAGGGCTAGTTTGATGTATGCCTGATATAACTGATTGATGCCTTGTGTGCAGGACTAGTTTGATGTATGCCTGATATAACTGATTGATGCCTTGTGTGCAGGACTAGTTTGATGTATGCTTGCTTACTTGGAGAAACTGAAGTTGTAAAGTTATTATGTGACTATAGTGCGGACTTTGAACTGAAGGACAATGATGGAGAAAAGGCTATTTTGTATGCTGCAGATAGAGGACACCAGGAGTGAGTCATTCTAAATAATATATAGAAAAACTAGGCAAGATTATGTTATTATAATTAATATGTAAAGGACCAGGTAAGAGTAAGGTTGTGTTGTGTATGCATATGTGTGTAGGTGTGTGAAGGTACTGGAGGACTATCAGAGGAGACTGGAGAGGGAGGCGGAGAACGCTGCATCTGCATCTACGGTACCTGCACAATCAAGTACAGTTCATTCCAGTGTCCACCAGTCTCCCAAAGCTAGCATGCTGGATGGGAAACCTGCCATTGGCTTTACCAATAATGACAAGAATCAAAGCTACTCCCCCTCTACCGAGTACGTCATACAGCTCTATTGGCAATGTGTGTGCTGTGTGTAGTTCATACATGCATGTACATGTTCATACACATGTGCTGTGTGTAACATGTGATAATTATGCGTATATTTTACCAGAGCTGATCCTGACACTCTGAATGACTCATGGGCTCCATCTGATATGGAAGAGGAGGTGCCAAGAAAGGTACATTATTTAGATCTCACATGATGTCACACTAGATCTCACATGATCTCACACTAGTTCTCACGTCAAGTCACACTAGATCTCACGTGGTGTCACACTAGATCTCACATGTCACACTAGATCTCACATGGTGTCACACTAGATCTCACATGTCACACTAGATCTCACATGGTGTCACACTAGATCTCACGTGATATCACACTAGATCTCACGTGGTGTTACACTAAATCTCACATGTCACACTAGATCTCACATGTCACACTAGATCTCACATGTCACACTAGATCTCACGTGGTGTCACACTAGATCTCACATGTCACTATATCTCACATGTCACACTAGATCTCACATGTCACACTAGATCTCACATGTCACACTAGATCTCACATGTCACACTAGATCTCACATGGTGTCACACTAGATCTCACGTGATATCACACTAGATCTCACGTGGTGTTACACTATATCTCACATGTCACTATATCTCACATGTCACACTAGATCTCACATGTCACACTAGATCTCACATGTCACACTAGATCTCACGTGGTGTCACACTAGATCTCACATGTCACTATATCTCACATGTCAACAATATGCGATTTCATCTGTTGCTTTTACTTTTGATAGAAATGCACCTGTCAGAATTTTTGGGACTCTCATAGGTTGCTGCTGGAATACTGAAAATATTGCATCAAAGTTAAAATTAGAGAGGGCGTTTCTTTAGTTCATAAAAGTGTGGCACTGCAATGTATAGTATAGTGTAGTATAGCAATTATAATCTACCATAGCATAGCTATTTCATACTACTGCCCCATCTTCTGCCCCCCAACCCTTACGTGATATTTCCCCTTTAAACATTTGTATTAATACTAATGTGTTAGTGTTTTCTCTCTTTAGTTGCATTATTACCTTTAATATACTATAGCCATCACTTCTAGCTGAAGGGATGAATATTATGAGGACTACAGAGAAGGAACCATCCAAGGCAGTTACAATAGGATCTTCAGTCACCTTTCCCATAGGATATTCTCACAACCCACTACTAGACCCTGTCATGTCAGCTCCAGCAACTCAAATGGCAGAATCACAACCATCGAGTGGTAGAGAATACAGAACTGGATTTGAATCATCACCCACAACTCCACCTAGGTCCTCCATCAAAGAGACCAAGACTCCGGACATGACCGGTGCCATGGGCTATCCAGATTGGTTTTCATTCCAGGGTTATGGGACTACAGATGAGAGCGAAGATCATTCCAATCTGTCAGACTTGCTGAGGGACTCTAACCATCTGCCGAGCAAACTCACTCAGGAAACAAAAAGCAATAGTGCTAAGAAGTTGGTGGATGAAGCAACTGCTCAATCTTCTCCGGAGATGGTCAGAAACAAGGAAAAAAGTGTAAGGTATGCAATATCACAGCCAAGTCACCCAACCAGCCCAGGGAGATCAATAGCAGCTTCATTCCAGAACATGTCCGCTGGAATGGGTCATGTGACCACTGCAAAGCCATATGTAGAAGAACAGCACATCACCAGCTCATCTCATCAATCACAACACTCTGGTCAGTCTTCTTCAAGATTCGCTCATTCTGACGCTAGAACTGAACCATCCAATCTATCTTCTCCGACAGGGAACTACATGGGTCATGTGATATCTTCACCTTACCATCATTCAAGGAATAGCCCACCAGCACCTTTATCATCTACCCCAGAACTCAAATCATCTCCAAACATGCAGACATCTACTCCACCTAAACCCTGCTATAGCCAGGCTAAAACTCATAGTACAGAGCTTTCTTCTCCAAGGCAGTCCTACAAGCAGGAAAGCCTAGTCATGAAGGGAGGAGATTCACCAATGCATCAGTACGAGTCGTCTTCTAGGAGCTCATACTCAACTCAACAATCTAGTCCACGGAGGCACACTTTCCCTGCTGTTCATCCTTACTCCATCCAACCACTTCCCAGTCATCCTGACCCAGCTCCATATGAGTACGGCATGCAACCTCTCGAAAGTGTGTATACATCTGGTAATGCAGTGAGTTTGATCGGTATGACTCCTCAGGAGAGTGTTTATACATCCAGTGCTCCAGTAGGTTCCCTAGGACGTGTTCACACCTCAGAAACTCCAATGATTCCTCAGGACAGTGTGCAGACCCAGGGATTTCCAGTACGAACCCAGGGCATTTTAGTGGGTTCTCAAGGTAGTTTGCCAACTCAAGGCAGTCCAGTTGGTCCTCAGGAAAGTAAAGTGACTTCAGTGTCTCGAGTAACATACTCTTTACCTCCAGAGGGAAATGCTTTGACACAGTCTCTCAATTCTACCCAACAGAGTCCCAAAATGTCGCCTCAAGAACTCCAGTCCACGAAGACTAAGGAGAGTGTGATAACATCGTCTTCCCACCAGACTACTTCTCCTCGCCACAGTCCTAGAGTTTCAATACTTCCTACTGAATTATCTATGAAAGGTCAAGTGAGTCCTCAGATTCCTCCACAGATAGCATCAACTGTGGGTCCACAAGGGAACCAGTATACACATCAGCCCGGCCCAACCACCACTCAGAGTCCAATCAAAGCATCTCACTACACTGTGGACTCCGGAATAAACCAAGAAAGAATGCCTCAAGCAATGGACTATAGTTTGTCTCAAGAAGTGCCTTCTACTGGCAGTGCAAGTCCTCCTGTAAAATCAGCCCTCTACAGCTCTTCACCTCGACTAAAGAACTACAAACCTGAAGGGTAAGATAACAATATATATAAAGTTAAAGTATTTAGATTATATGTGGCTTATTTGTGTTTGGCTGTAGGATGGATATTCTTCCTAGCACCATGACACCATCTCACACATCTCCTCACTCTCCCGTAAGTGGTAACCAATACCTATGTTGTTTAGATATACTACAATAGATAAACAATAGAAATTATCAGTTGTTGTTTTTCATTTGTCTAACTTAGTACATAAATACTGGCTCAGATAATAGTTTGTTATGATAAATTGGCGAATAATATATATAAGTTAGGTTAGGATATCGTGAAGCTGCTGAAGTTAGGAATCTGAGGCCGCGGTGATACTACTCAAGGCCACAGATAGCCGAATCTAACTGTTTTAGAAAGTAGCAATGGCCAAAAGCCTAAAGAAGCAAAGAGTTAGTGATAATAGAGCCTAGAGTGTAGCAATAAGCGTCTGATTTCTAAATGCTACAGCATAAAACTATTTCAATGGATTCACATAACAGACCAATCAGATTAGCTACATTCTTGTGTGAGCATGTGTGTATGTGTGTGCACATGTGTACATGTATGTGTGCAACTTAGAAAAAATTTAACTAACATTTTGTCTTTTATAATCATGATGATATTATAATATGAATTTATTTTAAAATAAATTGTATCCATAGGCTGTAAAACAGCCAGTCCTACATCGTGAGGTGTCAGGCACTGGAGAGCTGCCCCTTCACAGTACAATGCTGTCTCACGTGGGAGAAGTACAACCCAAGTCATTCAACAGCTACTTAGCAGAAGTTCAGAAGATTACTGACAAGGAAACTGTAGACTTGAACCCTAAGAAGAAACTTACATTTTCCACAAGTGCCAAGGAATACACACATTCCACAGACCTTCTTCACTGGTCCAGCTCCAAGTTTCAGCCCACCTCTGGCAGCACTGTTGTTAGCTCTAGCTATACTGGACCCAGCTACTCCTATAACCTCAACAGCAAGGTCACAACCAGTACCACACACCCAGTGCATTCATACTCCACCAGCATGGCTCTCACTGGCTCCTCTGGTACACTTCTGGATCGTCTAGCTCAGAGCATTGGTAGTCCCATCTATACTGGCAGTTCCATGCATGCAACATACAGCAAAGCTTCTGGTCACGATCTTCTCACCAAGAGTCCTGTATATACACACAAAACTCCACTCACTTCTTCACAAACTGGCAAAGCTGCTCAGATTTCTAGCTCCATGACTAAAAGCCCAAGCCTTACAGTTTCAGGCAATTCTAGCTTTACTAGCAAGCTAGATATTGATTTAGGACTGCACAAAAGTCACAGCTTTAGTGGTTCTTCATGCAATGATGAGAGTCCCACTCAACCTGATATTAGGTCAAGTCTGAAGAAGAGCACCAGTCATAAGTCTGGAAGTCGCTCCTCCAGTCCCTCCAAGACTTTCTTCACCAACATATCCATTCAAAACAGAGCAGTAAAGCAAGGAGAACCATCAAAGGAAGAGTTTAACATCAGCTTTGACAGCTCTGGAAAGATCACTTCACAGAGCCTTCACAGCACACGAACTGGTTCAGTTTCTAACTCACCAAGTCCAAGCCCACGCACTATTTCAACATCAGAGACACATAGCCACAGCTCACACTCGAGGAAGAAGTCTTCTGAACACAGGGAACACAAGCCTGGATGCAAGCTGCATGGAAGTTCACCAGGAAAAACTGAAAAACGTGTCACTCTTGCAGATACAGAAGAAGGCACAAAGTCGTCAGAGAAGAGTCACAGCAGCAGACATAAAAGATCAGGTTCTTATGAGCACAGTCCAAAGGAGCACAGACAAAGAACATCAAAAGATGGTGGATCTAAGAGTTCTAAAAGGACCAGCAAATCTTCTGCCTGTCCAGTGCATGGCAGAGTTAATGCTAGTGACAGAACAAAACCACCAGCTAGTGAAACCGACATCAGACAAGAGCCTTCAGCTAGACCTGCAGGATATTCTGAGGAACAGGGGCCAATTGCAGGCCACAGCAACTCTTATGATAGCACTGCTGGAATGGAGTACAAGAACACTCCAAGCAATCCTGAACCTGACCCGCCAATAGCTGGGATAAGTTTGTATTCTGTGAGTACAAGTCAAGGAACAAGATCCTCCATTAGTTCAGACAAGGATAGCGGTAGAGGAAGGAAGAGTAGAGAAAGCAGCAGAGACCAGCAGAATGAGTCCAGCACAGGCACTGCCAAGAGGAAGGATAGAAGAGATGGAAGTGATGAATTCAGGAGAGGTAGTACTGATAAGACAGATGGTGAAGATAGAGCAGAGACAAAAAAGAAGAGAAAAGGCAGAAGTAGGAGCAGAAGTGGAGAGAGAAGGAAAAGAAGTAGGAGCAGAAGTGGAGAGAGAAGGAAAAGAAGTAGGAGCAGAAGTGGAGAGAGAAGGAAAAGAAGTAGGAGCAGAAGTGGAGAGAGAAGGAAAAGAAATAGGAGCAGAAGTGGACATCGCAGTAAAGAAAGGAGCAGAGAACGAAGTAGAAGTAGGGATAAAAGGAGCAGAGAAAGGAGCAGAGAAAGGAGCAGAGAAAGGAGCAGAGAAAGGAGCAGAGAAAGGAGCGGAGAGAGAAGTATAAGTGAAGGAGAAGAAATTTGTGAAAGTTGCCATAAGAAGAGTCCTAGACATGAGAGTACAAAAGAACACAAGAAAAGTGATAGTCGGAGGAGTGGAAGTCTGAGTGGAAGTCTCAGAGAAAGGAGTCACAAAAGAGGAGGAAGTGGAAACCAGCTGGTAATGGTAGATGCAAAATTTGCTTCAATAGATGCTCACGGAACCTCCTCTCTGTCAGAGTCCTATCTGCACAGTTCCTGTGGGCACTGCTCTTCTGTAAGGACTAGCATCTCATGTGACCCTTCATTGATGGTGGATGCCAGTGACCATCATGTGGAACACATCGACACTGACATCAGCCAAACTACACTCGACACCTTTCACATGCACAAAGGAAGGTAAGACCATGTACAGGTTATAACTTGACCAGTCAATTGAAGATATGAGACTGGATTCAGAAAAATAGCAAAACATTGGACTATAGAACACTCTAATCAATTGAAATTAGGTTTTTTTAAATACTTAATAAGCAAATAAAGAGTGGACCACTTATTGGTGAGGCCATTCAATGGGTATTTGTTTTACAGAACCAGTCTTATGTCCTAATAAGTGCACACACTCTTTAAATATTGGATATAATATTTGAATATGATATGATAATGTGGACAGTTTCATATTTACTTAACTGGCAATGGTGGGAAATGTATTTTTATCTATTAATTATAACCTATGTCATATGATATAATATTAATGTGGCCAGTTTCAAGAAAATCTGCTAACTTTAGCATTTCTTTAACTGGAAAAATATATTGCATGTGGAAAATATAATTCTTCATACAATTTTATAAAGCAGATTTTGAGAAAGGTCTATCAAAATGTGTTCTATTAAGCTGATTATTTTGTGTCTGGTCAAAAAATGTATATTAAAATTTTATACTTTATCTTTATTTGTGTCCCACATAGCATTGGGTCTGGGCTTTATGAAGAGCTGTGTGTTACCAAGGCCAGGCTAGAGCAGCAAGTCCTGCAGGGAGAATTAGACATCAGAGAACTCAAGTACAGTATTCGACAGAAAGATGAGACCATCAAAGTAAACAAAGTTCTCCAGGAGCAACTAAGAGACCATATTAAGAAGCTGGAAGGAAGACTTGGGCGTGAAGTGGAAGGAAGAGAGACTGCAGAACTGAAGGTCAGAGAATATGAAATAGAGGAACGTACCAGAAAGATAGCCTTCCAGCAGCTGGTAGACCAGGAACAGCAGCTAAAGAACCAACTACAGGCTGAGGTGGATGCAAGACAACTACAAGAAGGTCTCTACCACGAACAGGCAAGTGGACAATTTAACAAATGAACAAAGTTAACTATATTATAATATTATTGAAATATAGGTCCGTGTATTTCAAGCGCTCCAGTCTGAAGCTAGTAAGTGCCAAGTATACCAAACAGACTTGGAGAAAAAGTTGGAGGAAACAAGCGGAGCTAAGATTTCTCTGGAGGCACATCTGTCATCAGCTACTTCAGAGCTATCTGTACTCAAGGAAGAAATCACTGCTTTCAAACGCAGAGGTAAATATAGCTAATTGAAATGCAAAGTATATTATTAATGTAATAATGATGTGGTATTGTATAGAGTCACTGACAGAGAGTGCCTATGAGGATGAAGTGGCAGAGCTGAAGGAGCAGGGAAAGGCTTTGGAGGACAAGAACAATGAAATGGAGCAGAGCATGGTGGACATGAAAACTGCATTTGAACAAAACCTTCAAGACCTGCAGACCAAAGCCCAGTTCCTCAGTGACAGACTGGACACAGAGAAAGAGAGAAGGGCACTTGTAGAAGAGCAGAACACCAGTCTAAAGGTGGACAGGGATGAGCTGTTCTCTCAGCACCAAAAGGCAATCAGTCTGGCAAAAGACAGGGAACACACTTTGTGTCAGAAGTTGGAAGAAAATATAAGAGAGGGATCAGTCAAGGAGTGTGAACTCAAGAACACTAGGTGAGAGACAAACCAGAGACTGTGGGCATATAACTAACTAACAACAACAACAACTATGTGTTTGTTTCTAGAGAGTTGTTGTCTGCCCAAAAGGCTAGGTTGGAATCTACTGAGGCTCAGTTGGCCATATTGGAGAAGGCTCTGAAGACCAGTGAACAGGAGTGCTCTCAGAGAGCTCGCGAGGCAGCTTCTCTAGACCAGACTTGCCAGCAACTCCAGGACAATGTGTGCAGACTTGAGGAGTACGGCAGTGGGCTGGAGAAGCGCTCCAAAGAAATGGAGGCCAAGTTGGAGTCAGTATCTAACAGAGCCAATACTTTGGAAGTGGAGAAGGAAAGATTCCTACAGCAGGTAATGATCAACTCTGTAGCAATACAGGTACATGGAGACTAAATAAAGTAGTGCATGTGCATGTGATCTAGGACTCAGTAGTACATGTACATGTGATCTAGGACTCAGTATGTACATGTGATCTAGGACTCAGTAGTACATGTACATGTGATCTAGGACTCAGTATGTACATGTGATCTAGGACTCAGTATGTAAATGTGATCTAGGACTCAGTAGTACATGTACATGTGATCTAGGACTCAGTATGTACATGTGATCTAGGACTCAGTATGTAAATGTGATCTAGGACTCAGTATGTAAATGTGATCTAGGACTCAGTAGTACATGTACATGTGATCTAGGACTCAATAATACCATTTTTAATCACAAATAGCCGTCTTTCTAAAGACTGTAATGCTAGATTATGACTGAAGAAAGTGTGCATGTTTGAAGTAGTGAGACATAAATTAGTGAATCTTCAATATCATAAGTGGGCGTGATATTCAGTCCAATGAAGTTAACATTGAACCATCTAATAAGGCCTAGATGTTGCTTCTATTACATGTAATACAATAGCAATTAAATTCCTGTCATGTGTGTGTGTGTGTGTGTGTGTGTGTGTGTGTGTGTGCATCAGGCTGACTTCTCACGACTAAAACTGGAAGAAATGGAGGCACTAGTGAAGGAGCTTCATGTTAAAGTGGAAGGGTTGACTGAGACCAACCAACAGAACAGAGCCCAACTCCTAGATGTTCAAGCCAAGCACAAGTCAGAGCAGTCTCAGCGCATGATGGTGGAGGAATCCTTCTCTGGGGCTAAGAAGGAGTTATCAGTGACACACACCGCCATGCACAAGGCGGAGTCTGAGCTGAGGGAGCTGCAGAAGAAGATAGTAGCAATGGAACACGACTTAGGAGCACTCACTAACCAAGACTCTCTCAATAGGGCGGAGCTAAGGGCGGGGCAAATTAGGGAGACGGAGATGAAGAAAGAGCTTCAGCACCTGACAGAGGTGTGTGTGTGTGTGTGTGTGTGTGTGTGTGTGTGTATGTGTGTGCATAAGTGCAGAACTTGCACATGATAAGTGACTGGAGTTGTAGTACACATTATCCCATAATGTGTAATACATAGGGATGCCATTTATTTCATATACACGTAATGTGTTTGATACAGGTCAGGAAGGCGGTTGGGGGAGTATTGTCAGAGAAACAAGATGAAATAGTGAGACTAGAGGATGAACTCAGCAAAACTACTTCTACCAGGAACAGTGCCTGTAAGGAAGCTGAGGAACTGCGGAACTTGTGGGAGGCTGAGGTATGAATGAGCACAGAATAGTCTCACTGCAGCTTATGTTGATGACATCATTATGTCTGTATGTGTGTTTGTATGTGCAGGTGAAGACCAAAGCTAGATTAACTCAGAAGGTGATAGAAATGGAGTCAGCTCTGGCAGAGAGTAAGGCAGAGGCTGGAACTGCTTTAAACATGGTAAGCCTTACATTATGAGCTATTTCTACAATGAATGATAGACCCTAGCTTTACAGCACAGAGAGTAACCAACCCAGTTTATGATATATTCTGTTAACGTGTAAACTTCACACAGTATAGGTGTATAAATAACTTTTGCTAGACCTGAGAGTGTCTCACAGTTGAATAAAGCAAGGAAAAAAAAAAAGGCATAATTTAGAAGAAATTATATTAGATGGAAATATACACAAGCAATAAGGGCATGAACTCTTAATCAATCCATATTCACTTAGACTCTGGAACAAAAAACAACAAAAACAACAACAACTGCTATATCATAGGAGGAAAGGAGGGTTTAACTGATATTCCTTTCAACACACAAACACATGTACACTCACTAAAGACTCAGGGATAGAGTGTTAGTTCACCGGCATATTTATTAAATATTTATACCCTATTTTCTCCCTCTCCCCTCTCTCTCTCAGGAAAAGAGGCGTGCTAAGAAGGCATGTGACTCTAAGAAGGCACTGGATAGTCGCTTAGAGACGCTACAAGCTTATTACTCTAACGTGGAGGGAGAGATGAGCAGACTCAAGGGAGAGCTGCGGGTCAGCAAAGTCCAGTTGAAGAAGATGCAACAAAAGGAGAAACTTCTCTCGACATTGCATGATGGACATGAGGAGGAAAAGACAGGACTACTGAAGGAGAAAGAAGAGCTAAGGACAATGCTCGAGTCCACCAGAGAGCAGTTGAAGTTAGAGGGAGAGGTCAAACTACAGGCACAGCTCACTGCTGCAAAGGCTAGGGAAGGCAAGTTATGCTTACACCACAAATACAATTGATTCCCTTTTCCTTCTGCATTTACTCTCGAGTTGAATGTGACGATACCTTACCGCATAAATACTTGGTAGTTGTAGCTCTCCCATCTAAAAACCTTTTTGTTAAATGTGTTTCAGACCTGGACCTGAGCTTCTCCAGGCTGAAACAGGAGCATGGAGAGGTGGCCATGAAGGACAAAGAGGTGAGCAGAATGGTACAAGCTAACCTGCAACTCCAGGAGGAGATAGCTTCTCTTAAAAGCATGATGACTGACTACAGTCTCTGTAAGAAAGAGTTGGAGGGATACAAGATGGAGGTCCTAGAAAAGGTATGTTTAACTTGTGTGGTCGATCACACCCTCACATTATCACCTTGTCTGCTTGTAGGCCAGGCGCGAGCTGATGCAGAAGTTGGAGGAAGTGAACAGTCACATGGACCAGCAGGTATGTGTGTGTGTGTGTGTGTGTGTGTGTGTGTGTGTGTGTTCTATCTGTGGTATGTGTAGTATATCATTTCCAAGCAGACAAAGTGGATTACTTTGTATTGTGAGGGTAAATTTTGGTTTGTATGTGCTTTGATTCCTTGAGGTGATAAAATATTCTACAAGTGTAAGGTTGTGTAATCAATTTACATCAGTCACACACACACACACACATGCACATACATGCATGCACACACACACATGCACATACATGCATGCACACACACACATGCACATACATGCATGCACACACACACACACCTTGAACCTTGAACCTTGAAGCCGCCCACAGAAGCTCTTCTGTGATAGCGGAGCCCTAGGGAACCCTGGGCAGCTAACTAGATTCTTGTGTACAGAATTTCTTATCTCCTGGTGAGATCACCAGGTCTTCTAAATGATCTTCCACAATGACAAATAACATGAGTGTCTTGGGTCTGGTACACACACACATGTATGCACCTGGTCCTGGTATACCACTGCCCATTAAGTCACGTGGTCCTGCTGGAGGGAACAAGGTCAGCTAATCAGTACTTACTATCACTGTGTGCATCTTATTGTTGAGGATACCTAGCTCTCACACGTGCACATCAGACATTGGAGAGAACCTCCACTTGCTTGCTGCTGTTCATCACAACACTTGTGCCTCTTGAGATGGTCTGCCTTCTGAAAGTTCTGCCACACCTCCAACAGTACCACACTCAGTAGCCTTCTCTTTGTTGCTCCTTGTACTAAACCACCACTGCTGCAGGACCACCTCAGCAAACACCCACCCCCACACCCCTTACCTTCGCCCACTCATATCACAGGCTTGATTGTGTTAGACAGGATATCATTGTTAACTGACAAATGATTACACGCACACACATACAATGCAACGCTAATACGCACACACATACAATGCAACGCTAATACGCACACACATACGTGATGCTCCAAGTGTGTACGCACGCGTAGACATACACTGTAGTTTGCAGCAGTTGTGTTTACGAGGAACTTCCCCCTTTATGGTATCATCTAGTTGCCCACTACGCACACACACACACATACACACATAGTGAGATGTGTATTGTATTAGTGCATGCATTCTTGTAAAGCTTCTCTCGTATTCCTTCCATTCTCACTCTCTACACTACTTTAGCATGCAGTATTGCAGTACATAGACATATGCATTACATGCATGCCTTACAGAGTCTTGTGTAGTATTGCAGTACATAGACATATGCATTACATGCATGCCTTACAGAGTCTTGTGTAGTATTGCAGTACATAGACATATGCATTACATGCATGCCTTACAGAGTCCTGGAACTAGTTGTGGTACATGAACTGGGATATAGTCTAGGAATGTGTTACATGCAAGTACAGAGCTAACAACCTGCCAAGCAGTAGCTCTAGCCATTGCATAGATTTCTGGCAAGCTACCTTCCTGTCTATTTTATGCTGCTACTTTATGGAATTGGAATGTATGATGTGATAAATACCTGGAGGTGTGGTTTGTCAATAACTATAAGAGGTGTGAATTATGTGTTACTACATTCTAGATTATTTTCCAACTTTTATATTGATCATGTGCACTGAGAGTGACAAGATGTGTACGCACTAACACATGCACGTCACATGCCATCCCTGGAGGACTCGCTCTAGTCACTTGTGAGACATTCAAGACATGACAGGTCACAACAAGTACACATGCCTGCATGATGTGTCTACATGTGTTGGTATGTGTGCATGGACAATTGCCTTTTTAGTGTCTGTCGTTGCCTGCGTATATCCATGCAGTCAGCATGCAGGGAGTTAGCTACACTTGTAACATGGTACGTTCAAACCGTCCAATCAGATTGCTCAGTTTGAGGTGAATATATTTCACACCCACCTCCTAGGAGGTGAACAAGTGAACCGTCCAATCAACAAATTAGTTATGATGTGTTTCTTACAGCCTAGAGCCATGGTACAAGTCGGTTGTAGCACTCTGCTTGATCCGTATGGGATTTCCACTATCCTCGGGTCTTCCCTCGGTTGTGTAAATCCCATACCTACCTCCATATCGTGGTGTCACCTATACTTATAGACTTGTCTCTTATGTGTCATGATCATACACTGCTATCACCTCTCTCTCTCTCCTGCCCCTCCCCTCTCTGTAGTCTCAAGTGCAAGAATCACTTATCAAGATGCACCAGGATAAGGAGGCGGAGTGGAGGTCAAAGTACAACCAGGCCCAGGATCTGGTGCGCCAGCTCCAATCCAAGATCAAGATGGACATCGAATCCAAAAATGTGGAGAACGCACGCCTAAAGGTAATGGGGAGGAGGGGCTACATGATAAGGGTGGGTGGGTGTGGTCCTGCTTGCAGTGTGTGTTATTTTGTGCATGCATGTGAATGTGTAGAGCATGCTGCAGAGGGAGATACAACATGCAGAGAAACTTGCTGGACAAGTACAAAGGTCACAGGAGGACGTCAAGCAGTACAAAGCACGTCTTAGGTAAGCCTGTGGTTGTGACTGAGTGGGTGTAGCTATCACTGCACATAGTGTGATGACCCTTCCATGTACCCTGCAACTACAGTGGGATGGAGGGAGAGTGGGATGGAGGGGGAGGGGCAAATGCCCCTTAAATGCAGCCCTGCAAAGCAAGGAAGGAAAGTGCATCTGTGGAAATTAGCACTATCACACACACACACACACACACACACACACAAATGCAAGTTCTCTTGCTGCCGCTAGGCGGTCACGCGCACCTGGCAGAGCCAGGATGCCTGTGCACTAAGTTGGCACTGTGAGCCGTGCAAGCAAAGCTCCTGGAGCCGGGCTAGGTACTCGCAGGAGAACAGACCTTTCCTCACAGCAAAGTGGTGTGGGCACCCGAAGTCCCACCTGGACCATTGCTGCTTCATGAGAAAAGGCCTTGAATTTGCACCCAGCAAATGCCAGGTACCCAATCACAGCTGGGTGGACTGGTGGGGCTGGTAGGAGGCAGATGGAAATCAGATGAAAAAATTGCCTGAGTTGGGCTTGAACTCAGGACCGCGGGCCCTGAGCCCACTACACCACACAACACACACACACACACACACACACACACACACACACACACACACACACACACACACACACACACACACACAGGGCGGGCTGCCCATAAACTAATGTACAAATATAACAATTATTCCTGGAAATATCAGTTGCTGATTGAAACAGTTCACATTTGGGACATCACTTTTTCTGTGGATGTACATCCAATCAGAGAGAGCACAAACACAACTTCATAACTACAGGAGAGGAATAACAATAGGACGCACGCACACATGTTGTGACACACCTAAACACACGCATACATACACATGCTGTAAAGGTATAAAGCACATGCATGCACATGAAGCTACGCACACACATACACAAGTAATGTCCAGTACGCTAGCAATGTTGACCCTACTTAATGAGATGTTTATTAAAGTCAGATCTCTGGTTTACCCGGCCTACAACTGCTGGAGTTGCTGCACTTTCAACATTACCTTATATGGTCAATAACCGGCGCTCATTCAAGTCAATACGTAGCGTGTATAATAGTTTACTAGCTCTGTAGTTTGGCAAACAACTTTAGACTCTAAAACTTTAGCATGTGTCCCCCAACAGTCAACAATGCATGCACTTTATGTGTGTTACTCCATGTACTAGACCTACATGTACTCCATGTACATGTACTCCATGTACTAGACCTACATGTACTCCATGTACTAGACCTACATGCACTCCATGTACTAAACCTGCATGTACTCCATGTACTAGACCTGCATGTACTCCATGTACTAGACCTGCATGTACTCCATGTACTAGACCTGCATGTACTCCATGTACTAGACCTGCATGTACTCCATGTACTAGACCTGCATGTACTCCATGTACTAGACCTGCATGTACTCCATGTACTAGACCTGCATGTACTCCATGTACTAGACCTGCATGTACTCCATGTACTAGACCTGCATGTACTCCATGTACTAGACCTGCATGTACTCCATGTACTAGACCTGCATGTACTCCATGTACTAGACCTGCATGTACTCCATGTACTAGACCTGCATGTACTCCATGTACTAGACCTGCATGCACTCCTACTGCACCAGGAATATACATATATTGATATTACTGTAAAAGATGTTAGACTGATAGCAACTATGTTCCTGAGCACTGCATGGTGGGTTGGGTCTCCTGTATTTACTCTCATGTAGCCCTTAGCCAGACTGGGTTTCTGTGGCAACCCTGCTTTGTGCATCCTATAATGTGTGAATGATTTACACCTTGGGTGTGGGTAGCCCCTGTGTTTAGGACCCTGTGTGAATAAAACAACAACAACAGTTTTTGAATAAATAATTTTTAAAGCAGTGTGTAGCTGCTCCACATGCTTGCCCTGTTGTTGGTGAAGTGGGGGGGATTAGTGGTGGGTTGTTACAGTGTAGTGCTACCCCAATGCATGCCAGGATCAGAAGATTGAAGTTGGGGATAGTAAAGGAGGAGGTGGTCTACTGCATTCACTGGATAAGGAGAGGGTTAGACAGAGAGCCAGCAGAACTTGCTGGGGGTAGCTGAATATACAAGAATTTTAAAGGATTTGGTATTTTTTTCTTTCTTTGATCAAGCTTCTGAAAATGGACATTTGGACGTAGTCAATGTACTGCTGGAGTATGGTGCACTGCTGGAGTATGGTGTACTGCTGGAGTATGGTGCACTGCTGGAGTATGGTGCACTGCTGGAGTATGGTGTACTGCTGGAGTATGGTGTACTGCTGGAGTATGGTGCGAAGTGAAATTTGCAAAACAACAGTGGGTCATCTGCAATAGTAGAAGCTAGTAGAAATGGGCACGTCAATGTGGTAGAACTACTATCAAGAAATGGTGCTCAAGTTGATTTACAGAAAAGTAATGGATGGTCAGCCTTAATGATAGCTAGTGTTAAATCAGAACTAGTAAATAATATAACTTGTACTACATTCAGTGCAGGGCATATGGAAAATATGAGAGTTAGTTTGAAAGTAGAGAGGGAGAGAGAGAGACTTTGTGACTGTACGTACGTGTATGTTGTGCATGGTATACGTGACCCAGCAGACTGGATGTTATGTTATGATAGCTGACCTAATAGGAAATCACACATGCATGCCATTGTTGGCTTAATGTTGTGTGGATGCGTGTACTACTGGAGGAGTACATACATACTGGGTGGCTGCCATGCAGTGGAGGAGTACATACATACTGGGTGGCTGCCATGCAGTGGAGGAGTACATACATACTGGGTGGCTGCCATGCAGTGGAGTACATACATACTGGGTGGCTGCCATGCAGTGGAGGAGTACATACATACTGGGTGGCTGCCATGCAGTGAGATCTGTGTACACGCATGTCATTATGTGGTGTGTTTAATTCCATGGCAGGAAACACATGAGTTAAAACATGACATACACACTATCTATCTGAGTTAGTTGGTCATGAAGTGCTAATGACTTAGGTGTTAATGACTTGGATATTAATGGATTGATCAATGGCAGTCAAGGCATTAGTGCACTGTCCATTAGTTCTACCATACAAGGTCGACCGATACAAAGTGGGGAGATCTCTCCCCTCTCCCTCCCATCCTCTCACATGATTGGCCATACATGTCTTGCATGTAATCCAGTCATACCATTTACCCAGTGAGTGTGTGACCTTATGTACATGGACTAGCTAGTCCTGGGCCTCCCTCTCTCCCTCCAGGTGTTGATCAGTGCCAGTTGGAGTTCACATGCACCAACAAACTCACACACATACATGCTCTAACTGATGTGCATGCGTGCATCACACGAGCACACACATACATGGAAAATATATTGGTGAAGTGTGATTATCAAGCAATTCTGTATCAACTTAACAAATAGTGTTTATTGTTATTAATTTATTTACATGTCACTGCATGGTAGTTTGGAGAAGAGTCGGACAGAACAGTTGCTGAAGGTGTCACAAAGAGCGGCAACGTCTGTCTTGACTGCAGGTGATAATGACCACACCCACTTGGAACATAATGTGCACACGTCAGTCAACTCGTCCGCTGTGGTGCCCTCACAGGTGAGACATGCATGGGACATGTGCTGGGTTTGGGACAATGTATGTAGGAGGGCGTGCATGTAACATGCACATGTGATGGTGTGTGTGTGGCACAATGTAGCATGTTGGAGGGACACATGTTATAGTTTGAATGTGTGTTTGTGCGTGTATGATGTATGTGTGTGTGTGTGTGTAGGATGGCGTACAGTACCAGAGTCTGTTGTGTTCTGTGCGTGCTCAATTAGATCAGTCCATCTCTAGGCACTTAGACTCTGCACATGGTGAGTACACATCACACAGCATGTACATGCATGTATGCATGAGGTAGTTTAGGTTATGAGCTAGTTGCTAGGCTGGTTTCTCTCTGGTGGGAAAAATTATTATTAATAGCTGTTTACTAAAAGTCCCTTGCTTACCATGTTGTTTATACAAGTGGGTGTGGCTAGAAGATCAGCTGGTTGACAGGTGTTGTTATGGAGTCTTGTAGCTGACTAGCTGAGTATGTATGTGTGTTGTTTTTATACAGTTAATGACATTATCCTCTTAACTGCTGGCTAATTCTATTTGCTGTCTCTTAGATAGCAGGATGTGTGTGTGTGTGTGTGTGTGTGTGTGTGTGTGTGTGTGTGTGTGTTCAGCACAGCCTAGCGCTGTGCATGTTTTGGTGTTGGCTGCTTGTTTGAGGGCAGAAGGTCAGACCTGGAGTCCTCACAGCTGTGGCCCGTGCTAACGCTGCAGTTGAGAGTCTCTGCTGACCTGGGCTACTGAGGAATACAATCCAGCTAGCTATAGGTTGATATGTGTGTGTGTGTGTGTGTGTGTGTGTGTGTGTGCGTATGACAATTAAAGTGAGGGATAATTTATATTTTTAACCTATAGCCATGGAACAGAGGAGGGAGGGGCTTGTTTGGTCAGAACACAAACAAACACATATAATACAGTTCTGAACATGAGTCAACCGAAACGTCATTTAACCAAACAAGAAAAAAGACGGTGCACATGTTAATCAGTTATTTTGGTCTTTTTTTTGTTGTTGTTGTTGCAAAAATGACTACTTCAGATTTTCATGAGGATGTGAGGCTAAAAGAGAAATGTTCTTTTTATCAAGACTGAGCTTGAAATTTGCAAGCAGTTGACGAAGAGAAGAGATACTATCTTTCATAAGCATTAGAAGTTGGTGAATCCACCATCAGTGGACAGCCAGGAAAGCAAGGGAAAGGTGAAACTCTTGCTTCCAGACAAATAACACTTTTTGAGACTTAATAAATATAACAGCAAGAATTTATTTACCGTTTACATGTAATTTGATTATAGGAACAATTTGATTTTACAAACACCCCAATCACCAATTAGTTTGTACAGTTCCACTGTACCTGCAGGAGGAGGAGCGAGAGAGAGAGCACTGGTAGTGCCCGAGTGTGGGTGGGTGGAGGTGGAAGAGTGATATAGTCCAGGACTCTATTAGCACCTCTTAGGAAGTGGGCGGGTGCAGATGTTGTTAGGAGGAATAGTGGCAACAATGTCCTTTGAAAGTCTAAAACTACATCTATTGAACATGTGCCTGTACATGTGCTGTCATGTGTGTGTATGTGTGTAACATGTGAAGGTCAGCCCATGTGACATAGTGTGAGAGGTGTGTCCATGTTGGAAGTGACATGTAGAAGGCTTGAATGAGAGGACCTGTTGTGGCACAATTATGGGGTATGGTTTAGGAGTATGAATTTTACCGAGTGTCCATAATAGGTAGTCACATGTGGGTGTGTTGTGTAGAGACATTATGTAGCTGTTATTGATTTGGCCTAATAATAGCACTGGCATTCATATAGGTGATCTATTCTAGCAGGTGGTTCTGATTTGTTTACCAGTGGTGTGTGTCATGCATGGGGCCTTGTGTGCCTTGTGTGAGTGTGTGTGTGTGTATGTAGTATGAATTAGTCCTTGCCTCTTCAATAAATACCAGCCTATACTGTAGAGCAAATATTTCTGTACGTGCAACTCATTTTAAAAAAATTCTGGTCCGATGTTGGCTGTACCGGTACACAGGATTAGGACTAGGTCCGATGTCGGCTGTACCGGTACACAGGATTAGGACTAGGTCCGATGTTGGCTGTACCGGTACACAGGATTAGGACTAGGTCCGATGTTGGCTGTACCGGTACACAGGATTAGGACTAGGTCCGATGTTGGCTGTACCGGTACACAGGATTAGGACTAGGTCCGATGTTGGCTGTACCAATACACAGGATTAGGACTAGGTCCGATGTTGGCTGTACCGGTACACAGGATTAGGACTAGGTCCGATGTTGGCTGTACCGGTACACAGGATTAGGACTAGGTCCGATGTTGGCTGTACCGGTACACAGGATTAGGACTAGGTCCGATGTTGGCTGTACCGGTACACAGGATATGTGCCTTACCAACACGCATTGCCTTTATTGTGGAGTTCATGTTTTCTGTTATTAATAAAAAGTCAACGTTTCCGAGAAAGTCGATAGAAAGTGATGCTATAAAAACTAAACAACATGAGGCTGAATGAGTGTTGCCATGACAACATATGCTCCAGGTTGCCATAGCAATGCATGTACTAATCTCTTGGTCCTTTTTCTGCAGCTTTCGCTTGGATAGGTGTATAATGATGCTAGCTGTTTGCGTGGGGAAGATACCATCTTCATTCCAGAGGAAACTCTAGCCTATAGTTAATTGTATCTGCTACAGCTCATACACCCAGTGGGAGTGTCCCCTTCCAGTGGGAGTGTCCCTTACAGAGCCAGTGGGAGTGTCCCTTACAATGCCAGTAGGAGTGTCCCCTTCCAGTGGGAGTGTCCCTTACAGTGCCAGTGGGAGTGTCCCCCTACATAGTGCTAAGACATTGAATTGTATAACTGCCAGAGGAAGCTTGCCTTTACATGTCTGACAGCCTGTACATGTGACTGTCTCTATGTGCATGGAGTCTCTATGTGCATGGACCACCACATGTCTGACAGCCTGTACATGTGACTGTCTCTATGTGCATGGACCACCACATGTCTGACAGCCTGTACACGTGACTGTCTCTATGTGCATGGACCACCACATGTCTGACAGCCTGTACATGTGACTGTCTCTATGTGCATGGACCACCACATGTCTGACAGCCTGTACATGTGACTGTCTCTATGTGCATGGACCACCACATGTCTGACAGCCTGTACACGTGACTGTCTCTATGTGCATGGACCACCACATGTCTGACAGCCTGTACACGTGACTGTCTCTATGTGCATGGACCACCACATGTCTGACAGCCTGTAACATGTGACGTCATCTATGTGCATGGACCACACATGTGGACAGCCTGTACATGTGACTGTCTCATGAGCCATGGCACACCCCCACATGTCCCCAGCCACCTGACAGGCCTGTCACATGTGGGACGTCTCTAGGGAAGGACCCACCCACATGTTGACAGCCGTAATGTGAATGTATCTATGTGCAGGACAACCACATGTCTGACAGGCCTGTTTAAACGTGACTGTCTCTATGTGCATGGACCACCACATGTCTGACAGCCTGTACACGTGACTGTCTCTATGTGCATGGACCACCACATGTCTGACAGCCTGTACACGTGACTGTCTCTATGTGCATGGACCACCACATGTCTGACAGCCTGTACATGTGACTGTGTCTCCTGTACATGTGGATTGGCTCCAATGAACACATAAACAAAAGCTATCTATTTTGTTGGCAATATAGTGTCATAGAGTATGTGTACATATAAACAGTGTGTTGGGAAGAGAGGGGAGGGGAAAGAGAGGGGAGGGGCGGGGAAGAGGATAACTGAGCTAGTTGAAATCATCACTTGCACATTTCAGACTGAAGAGAAACCCAACCTACTTTGATTGACCAATGTTGTAATTTCAGTTGTCTATGTGATCCTGTGATGCACCCCACATCTGACATGCAACTGTTGTATGGTAGTTAACAGCATGTTGCCACATGTGTCTGTTCAGCATACTTGATCACTCAATATTGACACCTGGTGTTGTATGTATCCAGTTTCTCTGTCTACTAAAGAAGTATCTGGTTCTGGTTCCAATCCGAGATCTGCTGAATTGGAATCCATACAGCGAAACTATCGGGTCTAAAGACCACCCAAATTTCAATGCAATATTTGTAGATGCTTTTTTAAATGAATAATTTGTTATAAATTCAATAAATTCATTTTTATTTAACAGTGTAAAGTGTAATAGGGTTTATACTGTGGAGTCAGAACAAGTGGTGGAGATTTGAATTTGGAGTTAGTGAGTAGATAATCGAGAGAGAGAGAGAGAGAGGGTGTGTACTCAGAACAATAAATATTAGCAGAAAAGTTCGTTGTCGTTATCGATGATGAGTGACATGATGGGGGATTATCTGAGGGCCAGACCGACGAGGAATGCTCCGACTCCCAGTGCAGCGGCTGTGGCCCATGTGGAGTTACCATTACTGTGGCCATTGGTAGGTGTACTGGTGATCGGTCGAATACAGACTACCTTGTCTACGATAACATGTCCGTGAATTCTCGACTAAAAAACAAACAAGTACATGTCATATTCATCTCCATGAATACATCATGACCCCACCCCTTCACATGCCTTAGATAGCTGCTGATGTAACCCTAGGCGTTGAATTTGGGATTAGAGGATACCAAGTTGCTATGTTGCTATGCTACAACAGGTTTGAAAGGTCCGAGTTGACAATTGGTGTCGGGCGTAAGGTGCCAAACATTTTGAAAAGTTTTGCCACTGCAAGTTTATGAGCATCCAACAAGTTTGGATGAGGAGTTTGGCAAAGAGGCATTGGAATGCTTGGTATGGGTTTAAAACACAAACATGGCCGCCAATAAGGAAGCAAAATGTCAGAGACATTGAGTTGCAGGCAAACATGATATACCAACACTGACTCCAGATAGTTCCACTTCACACAACCCTTTCCTAACTGTGGGCAAGTACCAAGCAATGAATGTGAAAGGTCACCAAATCAATCCTAACTCTCGCCCAGCAAGTGGGAAGAAAGCAGTCGACTTACCCATTGTCCATTGTGAGTGCTCTCTAGCCAGGGGCTCACAGTGTCGTTCAAATAATTTATGAGCCACTCCACAACGCTCTCTATCAACCGCTGGCGATTGTCCAAGTGTAATTTTTTACACAACACTGAAGTAAAATAGAAAAAAGTTATTATTCTTCCAAAATTGATTCCATCTGTCATATTATTTCCCACTTTAGTATAAGAATCACACAACTCAGAGTCTCCCAGTTCCAAAGTTTGAATCATAGCTTCTATTTCTTCCGTCGCCACTAATCGAAGGCGAGCTATCGCTTTAAAGAAAGTATCGCACACTTCACGAATGCCGCACTCAGCTATAGTTTCGTGGGTAAAGATGGCAGGATTTCGGCGGCTTGACTGCCAATTTATTCCATCTTCTTTCAGCTGCTTCCTTATGACGTGAGTGGCCAAGTAAGCATTTTGAACTTTAAGTCTATCTTTCAAGGCAGAATCCTGGACGGCTGGTGGGGTCCACGCCAGAAGGCCTTGCGGCATTTCCACCAAAGTCATTACTGAAAAGAAACGCAGTCCTTAGTTGTAACCTTCAAAGACGCTCCTCTACAGACCAGAAAAACAACAGCCGCTAACAGTCACTGGGGGAAAAGGATTTACTCACGAAGTCTATTTATAATAATTGGTATTTTGGACGCGCCCACCACGTACAGAGAGAGTTGCATTATATATGCATGCAGTAGGATGATGAGGCGCTGCCCACACACCGAGGAAAAATAATCGCGCGCGCGGTGATGGCACTCGCTCTGTGCTGTAGATGCAGCCTTTACACTCATCAAACAATAAACTTACAAACTATTCCTAGAAAAGGTTATTAGTGACATTTCCACTTAGCTAACAATTCTGAAGCTTCTGCAGTCAAATTCCAGCAGACATGAAGTTGTGTAGCTAAACAGCAGAGTTGTAGGCAGTAAATAGGGACTACAATAGGTAGTGAGAGAGCAAACACATATCATGTGATGTATCCACGGATACAACACATGTAAGCCAGCATTGGTGATGTGAATTGAACTGAACTGCTAATCAAAGGTATTCCAAATCCAGGTGTGTTAATTAAGGTGAGCTAAGCCACAAATGCTGGACATACATGTAAAGAATAAGATCAGAACATCAGTTTTCATAGACACATTGAGAACCACTATCAGAACAGTTCTCTTAGACACATTAAGAACCACTATCAGAACAGTTCTCTTAGACACATTGAGAACCACTATCAGAACAGTTCTCTTAGACACATTGAGAACACTATCAGAACAGTTCTCTTAGACACATTGAGAACCACTATCAGAACAGTTCTCTTAGACACATTGAGAACCACTATCAGAACAGTTCTCTTAGACACATTGAGAACCACTATCAGAACAGTTCTCTTAGACACATTGAGAACCACTATCAGAACAGTTCTCTTAGACACATTGAGAACCACTATCAGAACAGTTCTCTTAGACACATTGAGAACACTATCAGAACAGTTCTCTTAGACACATTGAGAACCACTATCAGAACAGTTCTCTTGGACACATTGAGAACCACTATCAGAACAGTTCTCTTGGACACATTGAGAACCACTATCAGAACAGTTCTCTTGGACACATTGAGAACACTATCAGAACAGTTCTCTTGGACACATTGAGAACCACTATCAGAACAGTTCTCTTGGACACATTGAGAACCACTATCAGA
>WLWD01001796.1_pt1 | contig 39348 bp, 26 predicted proteins | sample 6712731 | NCBI WGS metagenome assembly WLWD01 (sample SAMN12718690, study PRJNA576275) | sponge metagenome | isolation source: marine sponge | host: Mycale hentscheli | place: New Zealand: South Island, Marlborough, Capsize Point | collected 2014-11-01
CCAGGTGACACCAGTGTAAATAGTTTTATGTAACCTAACTAGGCAGGCTCGCTCAACATTTGCTTGTGTTGTGTGAAAGTATTTTGACTACTTAGCTAAAGAATATAACAAAGAAAACATTTAAATAGTGTGACTTGCAGTTGTTGTTTTTTGTTGCTTTATTATTTTTTTCAATTAAAACAGTTGTGGGGAGTGGTTACTATGGCAATGAATCCCCTTTATTGTATATACGTAATTTAAAAACTTAGACTATTTTTAGTAGCTTGAGTGTTAGAAGTTAAAACCAATTGTTTAACAATAGTGTAGTTTTAGGCTCGCTCGCAATATGTGCTCAATCACACCACTAGTTGGCGAGCGAGCGAAGCGAGTGAGACAGTATTAGGGGTGGATAATGCAAAATCGGGTATATGTTATATAATGTGGCAGGCTATAGGAAAACAGACCACTTCACTCCAAACTTGAAAAATGAGTTAGTAGTTTCGCGCGAACTGCCACGTGGTGCCCAGGGGCGTGGTATCTTGACAAAAAAGTAAACAAGAAAAGTTTGTTGTGTTTTGCGAAGTTTATAGTCGGCTGTTAGCTTGGAGTAGTTCTAGTGTAAGCGCAAGGAGTGGAGCCTCCTTTTGAAGCTGAGGCTTAACCTTGCAAAAAAAAAAAAAGGTAAGTATCCTACAGTCATTCTTAGCTAGTCTCTGTGCTATTTTCTCTAATGCACTACCCAAGTTATCCTCAAGTTATCCTTAGCCAGTCTGTGTGCTTTTGTTCACTAATGTATACTACCAATTTTAGTGTTGTAATACTACTTCCTGTTATGACAACTACTTAACTAAGCACAATGTTAGACACTAATTTGAATTTAGTTTTAATACAGATAGTATTATTACAAGTTGAACAAAAAATATCCAAAAAGTGAAAGATGAGTCTAGGACTAAAAGTGGCAGGTATTGAGGAATAAAAAGTTTATATGAAGGCATTAAATAGAGTAATATGTTAAGTATAATAGCAAAACTCAATGTTTTGTGCATGTTCTTTTATTGTGACCAAATTCTTTACATAGGCTACAAATTATTTACATAGGCTACAAATTAGTTACATAGGCTACAAAGTCTTTACATAGGCTACAAATTTTTTGTTTCTTTTGTGGTGGTGGACAAACTTCAGCATCACATACTTCAGTTGAGTTTGTACCTATTGTACTAAGAGGTGGAAGCAATGGACTGCAAGGCCTACTGGAGGGCAACGGAACTGAGGGCAATGGGCAAGTCAAATCTCTTTCCAAATCTGGACAGTATTATAGAGATACCATTGACGTTCAATGAACAATGACTTGTAAGAACAATAGATGGAAGATCTGCAGAATTTGGAGCCCATGGATGCTTTAGGAGTGTCTCACTAGGCAATGCATCACCCACAGTATTGCTTGAAGAAGCAAGTTGTGACAAGACATCATTGACCTCTTCCGTCAGTGTTGGAGTTTCAACCACAGTCCCATCATCAGCTTCTTCTGTATCACACAAATTACTCTCTTCATTTTCCATTACATCAGTAATTTCAGGTTGATCATCGAGTTCAGCACCAGGGCTATGCAAACTTAAGCAATCTACAGAAAAATCAATTAATTCATTTATTGTGAAAAAAAGTTTTATTTATAAAGATTTCTGTAAAAATAATCTTTTACTTACCTCTATCATCATCAGAATCATCATTTTCACTTGAATTGTCACTTTGTGGTATGGTGAAATAGTCTTCAATAACATCCTGTAAGGCCTCTTGGTCACCAGCACTAAATTGATGTATCACATCAGCGACATTCTTAGCAGCCCGATCAAAATCCATTTTTAAGAAACCACAGCTGCTTCGTTAATTGCCAAGTAACTGGGAATTACCCTCGCAGGTAAGGGAAAAACCTGTGCGCACGCGTTAATTTTCCCGGTAACAATTGAAAAGTTACGCCGTAAAATATAAATAAATAATAAATTACCACGTAAATCGATCGAGGTTCTGCCTTTAATGCTGTTTTGGTTTTTGCTTTGTTTTGCTTTGTTTCGTTTGTCTTTGTTTTACACGGGTGTAAGTGGCTACGCCAGTGAAGCAAGTCGGGGGTTCGTAGAGAGACCAACGAGACCAACGAGACCAACTCATTCTCAAGGGTTGCTGCGCACTATTTGGAGTTTTGTAAGGTGGATGCCTATTGTGAACGCTTCGAGTACTCGCTGCTGCCGCTGTAATGGTACAGCCAAGTGCCTGAGATGCGCTTGTGTCCGTAGTGGTGCTCCATGCTCCCGCTGTTTGCCTGGCGATTTGGGACTTTGCCACAACACCCGGCCACGTGGCCGCTCTCCCCCATAAGGCCCCTCCTCATCCCTGACAACGCCTGCCCCGTCTCCTCACCCAGCTGCTGCCAATCCTTCTGCCAGTTCATCACCTGCCCCTTCTCCTCCCCCCTCCTCCAAGCCTGCCTCCCCTCCATTGTCAGCCCTACCAGCCCTACCAACCATCCTCAAATCCCATGTGCCCACCCTGCAGCATGTCCCAAAGGGCGCCCGTGACAGCTGGGCCCTCGCTCTCAGCTCCTGTCTCAGGTCTGTTGTACGCAATCCGGACGAGCCATCCCAGTGGTCCCGCCTCTTCATTCTAGCCAAGTGTGTGCTTGCCAGCCCTGCTGCAGGCCAACGGCTTCGTTGGCGCGAGATCATGGGCCTCCATCTCAACCGCTCCAAGTCTCTCCTCTACATCCCAGAGGACGCTGTCAAGGCTCAGTCTGTCCTCCCAACAGACATTCCCACCACCCGCAGAGGTTTCTCTCTCCTGGGATTCCCCATCGGTCCACCCGACTACTGCGAGGAGGTTTTTGGCGCCAGGCATCGAAGCTGAAGGAATCCCTTGGAGCGCTACACGGCATTGGTGACTCTCAGGTGGAGTGCACCCTTTTGCGCTCTTGCCTTGCCCTCCCCAAGGTCTCCTTCATCCTTCGCGCCTGCCCTCCCAGTCACATCCAACGCACCGCTGAAGAGTTTGATAGAGCCATCCGCTGCACCTTGGAGACCATTGTAGGTGGCCCAGTTTCCCACTGGTCCTGGTTGAAGGCGTCTCTCCCGTGTAGTCGCGGGGGCCTCAATCTTCGCAGTGCGCTACGCCATTCACCAGCTGCCTTTCTCGCCTCCACCTCAGTAACAAAGTCTCTGGTGCTACAGATCCTCGCCAGCCCACCAGACCCCTCTCCACACATCACCTTGACTGTTTCGCGCCTGGCCACAGAAACCGCCCGCCTAGATTAGAAGTGCCTAGACGACATTGACGTCCCTCTCCGGCAGAAATGCCTTAGTCATGTCGTTGACAAGGCCTGCTTCCAGCAGCTCCTTGACTCGGCTCCCACCTGCCGCTCGTGGGCCCTTGCCTTGTCCTCCAGCCTCCCCCATGCCGGAGACTGGCTGAACATCATCCCCTCCACCACCCTCGGCCTCCATCTCCACGACCGAGAGTTCCGGTGCTGCCTGCGCTACTGGCTTGGGGTTCCCCTCCACAGCTCGTCATACCCCTGCCCGGAATGCCACCTTACTGCTGATGCGTACGGTGATCACCATGTCGGCTGCGGGGGGAATAGGGATCGCATGGCCCGTCACAATGCTGTCCGTGACGCCATCCACGCTGCTGCCCAGTCTGCTGCTCTTGCTCCCTCCAAGGAGACCCCTGGCTTACTGCCTGGCTCGCAGGCTTGCCCGGGCGACATTTTCATTCCATGCTGGAGCCTTGGACGTCTGACCGCCTTTGATGTGCTTGTCATCAGCCCGCTACAGGAGCTCACCATCGCTCAGGCTTCCCAAACACCTGGCCATGCCCTCCAAGTTGGTGTGCAGTGGAAGCTTGCAGCCAACCTCTCAGCATGCCGCTCTTCCGGGACGGACTTCGTCCCTCTGGTGGCTGAGACACTAGGTGGGCTGGCTGAGGGCACCATCCACACCATCTCTAACATCAGCAGGGCCATCGAGAATCGCTGCGGCACTTCTGACTCCACCCCAACTACCAGTCACCTGTTTGGCCGCGTGGCAGTTGCTTTATGGCGGGGCAATGCATCGCTGTGGCTCCACCGTCTCCCCACCATACCCCCCTCCCTGGACAGTATAGCCTGAACTTTTTGTATATTTATTGTCTTTTTCTTTTTCTTTTTTCTTTTACCAGTTGTATAGCTGATCTTTTACTTGTATAACATATTTATCTTAAAAAAAAAAAAAAAAAAAGTACGCCGTTAAGTATACGGAAACATTAATTATACCGGGGAAAAAAAAAAGAAAAAAAAAGAGATACTAAAAGGTTTTGTGAACTTCAGCGGTGCGCTGGCTTTGAAGATAACTGTATTGGGAGCTGAAAAACTTGGTACAAGTGAAAGTTAAGATCTATAAATACTGATACTAAAAAAAAAAAGAAAACACAAAACTTGACTTGAACCGCTTTATAGGTCTGTGCCTTGAAATGATTTTGTGAGTGAAGTGGTCTGTTTTCCTACAGCCTGTTACATATGTATGTATGGATGGATGGTACGTATGCCCTTTAAACGCGCACGGGGAACTTTTTTCTCCTAAAAACACGGCTTTTTAGACTTGACCCCAGTTTATTCTGAAACTACAGCATTAAGCAAGCCTTACTTTATACTTAAGCGCAGAAGTGTGAGAAAATTCCTGCGAAAACGTTTGCTTCTCAAGAAACAAAAAGTTTGATTCTACCGGTTACTATGGCATTGAAGACCCTTTTCCAGACTTAATTTCAAAACTTCGCCGTTTTATGGAGGATACGGAGTGCTGATTGTTGGTTGTCAAGAGCCATTGGTAGTCAGAATGCCGTAGTATTAATGCTAAGGAAGATACTACTTCTCGAGGGAAGCTGAGGTAAGTACGCAATTCCATATTTGTTAGCTAAATATGCAAAATTAACTCTGGCCTTTCTTTTTTGTAGCTAAGAGCTTGTCAACAGTGACTGGTAAATTCAAGTAGTCAGATTGGCTCAAATTTGGTACTACAAAAGTTACCACTGCTCAAGAAAATGAGGTAAGAAAGTAATTTTGTATTTGTGTGCTAAAATTGATTGTCTTTTGTATTTGTAGCTGAGAGCTTGTTGTCAAGAATTCACGGTAATTCAGATAGTCAAAGTAACTTCAATTTGATACTACAGAAGTTATCAATACTCAGGATATTGAGGTAAGTAGTAATTCCATATTTGTTGGCTAAAATTACAAATAATAACATTGGTTTGTTTTTTTATCATAGCTGAGAGCTTGTTCAAGAGTTACTGGTAGTTGAGATTATCAGAATGGCAGATGTTTGATACTACAAAAGTTAACAAATCAGGTAGGAGAGTGATTTTGTATTTGTTTGCTGAAATAAATGGTCATAACTGCTATTATAGTGTTTGCGTGAACTAAGCTAAAACACAGTAACAATACTTATTTTTATGTTACCTAACTATCAGGCTCGCTCGCTATTTGTGCTCAAGCACACCACTAGTTTATATATATGTTTGGATGTACGTATGTCATTTTGTACTTTGACCCTTGCGCTCCGTGTTTGACCCCGTCCCAAACTTTACAAACAGAATCCTTCAGTTTAGCGACCATAACCCATATCATCTTAGAAATTGAAATGTTTACCGCTTTGAATTGTTTTGCGGGTGCAGTTAAAACTCAAAAACTAATGGGAGCTGCATTTATATTCGAGTTAGTGGCGGTGGTAAGTTAATACGCTATTTGTCACAGTTAAGCCCTACACAACAGCATTTACTTGAAAATTCATTGTCCACTAGACGAACCACGAAGGTAAGTCTTGCGTAGGTATGTTCAGTTGTGTGAAAGTATTGTGCATTACAACTACTATTAAGAATATCACAAAGAAAATTTTAAACTATGTGACTTGATTTTGTTGCTTCTTTTTCAATTCAAACAGTTGAGGGGAGCAGTTACTATGGCATTAAATCCCCTTAACCGCATATGCGTATTTTAACAACTCGACTTTATTTTAGTAGTTGAATGTTAGTTGTTAAAATCAATCGTTCAACAATAGTGTAGTTTAAAGCTCGCTCGCCATTTGTGCTCAAGCGCACCACTAGTAGTAGTTCAGGAACGCGGGCTGCATCAAGTACACTTGTGGTAAGATGCCCACCCATTTCACCGAGGGCTGCCTAGGAGACCCAAAATATTTTAACTAACTACATCCCAAAATCTTGGCTCTAGAACAGCCAAGGTGCATGATTGTCCCCCGACTCTTTCTACTTGTAGCGGTTAGGCAAAGGGTCTGGCTAAGTGAGACTGTATTCAAAAGGCACCAAACCGGTTATTGCCAAGGTACTAGAGTAAGTTTAAATTTTGGTCATCATAATAATTATGGACTAAAATTCTGTAGCTATTTACTAAAAAATTATTATAATCTGCGTAATAGTTATCTAACAGCTAACTACCTTTACCTAATAACAATTGGGCTCATGATAATAGTTGATGAGATGGAGTTGTAGTACAGTTTCTGAATTAGTCACGTTTATACAGAAAAACTACATTACTATCAAGTATAATATATAATAAGACTACACCTAATAGGAAACAGCTTCTGATTTGTGACCTGAAAGCCTGGTCCCAAATTGTTCTCATCAAAGGTTCTACTGTATTAATTTATCAAGTTGTATAAGTGAACTTAAATAATACAATAAATAATAATTATAAGATCATTATTGTCAAACCAATTAATAATTTGTCAAGATAGTGTGCCTGATGTAAAGAGCTAGCTGGCTGTATTGAATGAACTTCATTATAAAGTGGTTAGCTGTTTTGAAGCTTTACACATGCTTCAATAATATCCAATTGATTTTGAGTGAACAGTAGTGATTTGGTTGTACTTTGCTTTACATTAATAGTAGGGATGGCTTTTTGTAACGGGAATCAGAGAATCTAGTACACTGTGTCCTGACTCATATATAACTACTGTAGCTGCTAATTGACTTATTCATTTCTATTTCTAAAAATTTTACCTCTATAAGTTGGTACAGTGATACATAGCCACACATTCTTAATACATAACTATATCACCACGTCACTCCCTTTCAATCAAGTCTATATTAAGTACTGTTAAAAATATTGGCTTAATGAATGTTATGGTCTATAAAACTAAAGTATAGCAAAATATTTAACTGATGCTTTGACTGGATGTTAATGATGAAGCATGCCAAATTAGTACATGGATTACTTAACTTAACTCATATAGTTACACAGGCTGAAAAATATCTCCACAATGGAAGGTTTTATTATTACCACATTAGATATCTAACCATATTATATTTAACTTAAAGTCATTTAAGAAATTAATACTATTGTTATGTAGCAAAAATGAATTTATATAACTTCTTCTCAGGTCCACTGCTTCTTGGCTAGGTCCACCCAACAATGCTAATTTAATTCCCTTAGCTACAATTCAAGTTTAAATATATCTTTTTATTAAAATTATATTGATGATGGAGAGAGCATGTCAGAGTCCATGACTGTCCCTGATCAGCTCTTGTATAGACTGCCAATGGGATCACAAAGAACGAGGGTAACTAACTGACCAATAAAGAAGAAAAAGAACTATAAACTAACCAATCAAATGAAAGAACAAAAGATTTACACAAATTGCAACAAGTATCTTAGGCAACGTAAACATGACACAAAAATTTCAGCTGCAACTACTGGTACAAACACACAAACAACACACAAACACACTTACAGAGTAAGTGTATGACAAGTTAATACTGTTGTGGGGTGTGGTCCCCATATCTAGTAGCAGAGAAAGCATGATTACTACAATGATATAATGTCCATAAATGTACTACCAATAAAAATTACATATTACAAAATGATAATGATATACATTCTAAAGCTACACATAGTTTAGTGTATGAAGTGTATTAACTATTATATGTTCAAAGTTGTCAAATCAGAATTTCCTAATCGAAACATATTTTCATTAAAGCCACCAGATAAGTCTGAAGACACATAGAATGGATCTGAAAGTTCTACATATTTCTCTCCTTGCAAAGATTCAGATCCTGCTAGCTCTGACAGTGCTGCAGCAAATGTGTATGAAAGATCTTGAATAGTTTGGCTCTGAGCCCGAGACCTTGCTTCGCTGGCTTCTGAAGAATAAATGCTTTCTCTCTCTTTTAACATTGAATATAGGCGGGAAATTGCAGTTGAATTTTTGGTAATAAAGCTTTCACCGTTGTTGCTATTCTCTTTACCATTAGAAGATTCCTGAGTGTCTTCTCTAAGAGTTCTATTAACTTCCTCTGTTCTATTCTTCTTTTGCTTAGTAGCCTTACTACTTCCTTCCTCTGGCCGAATGCCCTCTAAATCACAATGGATTTGATATTAAACAAAACTTGAGTCATAACAACAACTCATAAAATGATAAAAACTATTCCAGAAGAAAAAAAAAAGATGACTATAGAAAACTCTATTTAATGTCATACATTCCCACACAATCACATGCAATTTCATTAGTAGTATGGTATGGAAATAGCCTAATTAGCCATTTTGTAAGCACGTGCATTTTACAATAAATCAACAATACTACAAGTAGTACAACCCTACTTATTGAAACTGACTCGCAATCGTTTCCATAACACTGAGAGTGCAATGTCATCATAATAGTTACATATATACCTGTTGTATTCAATAACTGAATCTTGTCTCTGATAGGTCCCTCCTGGTCCAGGGAATCTCCTTCACCACTTTCCTTTGTCATTCCTTGTTTTAGTTCATTAACTAATGGAGCAAGTTTCTTCACTTTTGATTTAGCTATATGAATATTAATAGTTAACATTTTTTTGAAAGGAAGTAAATAAATAACTATAATTCTTACTCAAATGCTTAAAAAATGGTACCCTTTTGTTGCTCCTTCTGTAAAATATATATAACAATATTATATAGCTATTCATAATGTTTAATTTGGCTCATTTCATATACTACAAACTAAGTACTTACATTTTGAATACAACAAGCAATGCCACTAGTAGAGCGATAAGAATGATGACAAGGATACCAAGAAGGACAATCAACACTGTACTAGCTACAACATACCTACTGATAGCACTTTCACAATGAGGTGAGTACTGGTATGCTGCACTTAAAGAACAAGATGCCATGACTCAAAAAGAAAGGTTGTTCTGGGAGACTACAATCAAACTATTAGCCAACTGATTTCACTTTAAGTAGCTATTGGGAAGCTTTTAACCAGTTCACTACTTTCCAGTCGTTGTCAACAGAAGCCACATGACTGATATCATTGTATTGTTACTCTTTACAGTACCAAGTAGTATCCAACTCAAACAACATAGTAATCCTTAACTACCAGCTAAATAATTATTCACGACATTCCAAGACTTGTGCAAGTTCAGCAGCGAGATCAGCCTCAATAATCTAACTGGGCCTAAAACAGAAAAGTAAGAAAGGGAAAAAAAAACTGTGCCATTATCAACTTCATTTTCACGAGCCAAACCCTTTACCAAACCGCCCGTGCCTTGATAGGATCTCGCGCTACACCCCACTTCCTGTGTAAAAATCAGTTTAGCAGCAATTGAAAATTTAATCCTATTGTGACCCGCAATATATTGGGTAGGTCAACCTTAGATATGTTCTCTCTGACACAGGTCACAAACTCGCAGCTAACCCTTCTAGAGTACATTGTTTAGGGGTACCTAGTCAAGTAGCTTCATAAGAAAAACACATATATACCCCGCGCAGAATATTATAATATAATTAAATATCAAAAAAAACTAGAACGTAGCGACTTCTACTAACAACGGGACACTAAGCGCAATCGGAGGGACACTAAGTGTCCCTGCCCTCAAGGCTGGGGTAGGTAATAGTGTCCCTCTTCGAAGGACCTATGCAGTTTAAAGCTCCTCTGTTACAATATAAAAAACTACAGTAGCTATGTTCTAATGACTCTTACTTAATTCTAAATACTATGTATTGATACAACCTTTACTGTGTGGTAAAAAGAAAAAAGAAAAAGAAAAAGACAATAAATATACAAAAAGTTCAGGCTACACCGTCCAGGAGGGGAGACGGTGGAGCCACAGCGATGCATTGCCCCGCCATAAAGCGACTGCCACGCGGCCAAACAGGTGACTGGTAGTTGGGTTGGAGTCAGAAGTGCCGCAGCGATTCTCGATGGCCCTGCGCGCAGTATAACGTACTCTTCCTCGCGCATACGTGAGACGGTTGTAGTACCCACTTCTTGTGCATTGTAGGTAGCGTCCTGACTCAAGCCGTAATCACATGAGCAGATAATTCCCCACTGCCTTGTTGCAAAGTTTACTTGATGTAGTATCAGCTAGAGTTTTTGTTTAAGGGCATAGCTAAAACATGAGGTTCAGAAAGACATATTTTCATCAGACTGAAGCAATGAGAAAGGTTTTGTGCATTCTTTATACATACTACAGTCAACCCTAAGCATATCAAGTTAATATGGAAACTCTCATTCTTTGAAATTAGGTGTTTAGGGCAATAAATTACAAGTTAAGATTCCACTATTTATTTTGGATAAGGAGCACAAAATACTCCATCCTTTTCTTTTTCTGTTTTTTTTTTCCAGTGTCACACTAATTAATAGTCAATAGCAATTCATGTTGGATACTGTGAACTATATACTTACTTTGGATTTAAACCGATCATTTTGTTGATTATTATGATCCTTTATTAGTCAAGTAATTCAATTTAATATGCAAAACAGAACTTTAAAGTACTAATAGTGCAAGCTGCTCCTATTACATCTGAGCTACATAATTAAATAAGTAGTGTAACCATGGAAACAACATTATCACAAGAGATTCGCTGGCTGTGACATATATACCACATTCTGTGTATTCTGTCTTCCAAATAACTATGGTGGTTTGTTTACAATTTACGTAATGATGTTTATCATACATTTACAAAATAATAGCCCTTGTTACTTTAGTGGCTTAGTGAATGCAATGCATCTCACAAACAACAACAATAGTCTATTACCGTGGGCATTGTGTGTGGTCATAACACACACGCACACACGCAGGTGTATACGTATGGCTTTCTATGTGGCTACATTGCATGCTTTGTATAATACATACAGCTTTCTGTGTCGGTATAGCACACCTACATGTGTATACTTATAGCAATCAAAGGCCCTAAAACATTTCTGTCACCATCTACTTTACAATTCCTATCCAAATATTGATCACCTTCAATTTAGGGCACATCATGTCAATACATTTTTTTTACTTTAATTCATATAACGATTGTTATAATTGACATTGCACAATGTAAAAGTAGTATATTGATATTAGTACTAATGGTGAATGTTGTCTAAAAAAATAGTTTTAAAATAATAAGTGTACGTGCCTACAAAATACTCGCTTTTAAGAAATTCATACTTCTTTTGTGTTAGTTTTGGTTAGCATTTCAAAATCTGGCTGGAATGGTACCGGAGGAGGCGAATCTATGACTGGGAATTCTTCAGCCAACTTTGCAATATCATCTAACACTGAGTCCAATGGGATAATATCAATGATTACTTCATTTCCTTCACTCTTTGTTATATCTAAGGCTTCTTTGCTTTTCTTAAACTCCATATTGACACTGGAGTAAAGAGGAATTTCAGGAATGAAACTCTCAAGTAAGACAGGCTCATCGATGTCATCGGACTTGCTCTTTGCTCCCTCATTATCATTGCTTTCATTTAAAGCCGGTCTGCTTAATTTCAACTCCTTATTAACCTCGGAATATAATGGCATTGCTGCATCTGCATCACCTGTGTTGCCAATTTCATCTCTCTCCATATTGTTCAAAGCTTCAATACTCTTCTTTAAATCTAAATTCACTTCAGAGTACAAGGGTATTTCATTCCCTGCATTGCCACTGGAATTGCCTAAACCTCTGACTTCAGTTGTTGCACTTTCTTGCTCAGTATTTTCAACAGGCTTGATAGACTTCTTCACCTCTTCATATCCGGGCATTTCAGACTCGGCATTTCCTGCAGCCTGCGAGTTAGTAGTAAGTACGGGTGTCTTTTTCACCTCTTCATATCCTGGCAATTCAGTTGCCTCAGAATTTTCCGCAGCCTTAGAAGAAGCAGCAAGAACATCACTGATGGTAGAGTAATCATCTAAAAGAGGTGTTGCATACGCTTGATTAGCTTCCATAACAGTGTTCTCGGCTGGTGGAAGTGAGGCTGCTGGCCTGGTCTTGCCATGATCAAGTTTGTTGTAATCTCTATTTATATTTTCTGAAGTTTCTCCATTGCTCTCTTTGTTAGTCAATTCTTTGTTGGACCTTTTTGTACTACTTTCAATAATGGGTGTTACTGCAGGAATATAACATTAATTTTTAATATATAATGATTATCAGATGTCTTTTTTTTTTTGCATAGTGAAGTACAAATATTATAAATATGACCCATTATTAATTCAAATTTAATTTATACTATAACATTATGGATCCTTTAAGGAGCCCTATTCATTTATCTGAACTAAATACAATCATTAGTTTTATTACAAAAATATGACAAATATAATATACCCAACACTATTGATGTTTAGTTGTTATGCTTTGGTAATTATGGTATGTATAGCATGGTGTTGTTCATGCCACAGTTGTGACGATGACTTCAGAGGTATTCTCCCTGAATCGACAATACTACGATGATGTTTGCCTTTATCTGTTCTCACTATGCAATAACTTACACTTTCACTTTCAGGACATGCTATTGTAAACCATTATTTGTATAATGTCTACTATACTAGTGATGTGCTTCAGCACAAATGGCGAGCGAGCCATTGTGCACAAGTAATTCACACAAGGTAGAACTTAGAGTTTTTTTTAATGACGTATGGTAAAGGGTTTCAATGACATAGTAACCACTCGTAGCAACTATTGTCTTGAAAAAAAAATAAACCAAAAAACATGCATTTGTAATTACTGCACAGTTTATGGTCTTACCCTAACAGCAGTTGCCAAAAAAGCTGTGTAAATGCAGCTAAGTTGCTGTGACACTCTACAATTTCACACACACTTGTTCAATTGGATACACCAACACAAGACTTACTTCATGTCTTTAAATATTGGACAATGGATTTTCAAGTAAGAACAATACTGTTGTGTAAGGCTATAACAATGACCAACAGTGCATTAGTCAAGATAACTTACCACCGCCACTAATTCGAATAAAATATGAACTACTAAGTTTGTAAGCCATAACTGCGTCTGCACAATATCAGATATGTCAGACACAACCTAATTCAAATGGGTAAACAATTGATGATATACGTCAAGATCGATAAACCAAAGGATTCAGTTTAGAGGAATATGTGGGCAGGGTTGACCACCAAGCAAGCACAAAAACATGATGACATACATACGTCCACACATAAATATATACACAAACAAATATCCCTGATTTTCAATTATGTTAACCCTGATTATGTATTGCTCACTTCACTCACTCGCCAATGTTGTCTATTATGTCTATATAGAAATTTATATGAGCCATATGGAACCATAGTGCTGACTCATCATCAGACAATTGTGGCATAGGAATTAAGAGCTATATCAATATAGTGTAGTAATGCAAATATTATATTTATATGTATATACACTACAACGTGGAGGTTGGCATGGGATTTACACAACCGAGGGCCAAAGGCCTGAGTATAGTGTAAATCCAATACTGCTAACGCAGAGTGGTGCTACTGACTTGTACCATGGCTCTAGGCTATAGGAATCTCAGAGACTGACTTGTACCATGGCTCTAGGCTATAGGAATCTCAGAGACTGACTTGCACCATGGCTCTAGGCTATAGGAATCTCAGAGACTGACTTGTACCATGGCTCTAGGCTATAGGAATCTCAGAGACTGACTTGCACCATGGCTCTAGGCTATAGGAATCTCAGAGACTGACTTGTACCATGGCTCTAGGCTATAGGAATCTCAGATAAACTAATTTTTGATTGGATGGTTTACTTATTCACATCCTAGTAGGTGAGGATGAAATTAATTCACCTCAAATTGAGCAATCTGATTGGAAAGTTGAAAATACCATGATACAAACATATGTATATATATAATACTTATTACATGAGTCTGAGTGTAATATGGCGAAATATTTCACAATTTATTTTCATGAGCCAGAGGCAAGTGAAAATAAAGCTAGAGAGTGAAATATCTAGCCATATCACTCTGACAAGTGTAATAAGCAGTTTTTTTCCACACTAGACATCTTCACTACTGTAGTTAGTACTAGAGGACCAATAACTCACAATGTAAAGTTGGATGTAGGGGCTACCCACACCCCCAGCTGATATTTTAGCAGCTGTTCTAACCCTGGTTGAGGAGGCTACTAGAGGAAGGTAGCCGTAAAAACCAGGTAAGTGACAAGTTTGGTCTGTTTGCTATAACTGCAAAGGTATTGAGCATGCTCAGTACAGCATGAAATAACAGCTGGAAATATAGTGAGTTATTTCACGGGCCATGTACCTAAAGATATCATTGTGAAGATATATAGGGTGGAATATTTGTGTGTGGGTGTGTGTATGTGTGTGTGTGTGTGTGTGTGTGTGTGTGTGTGTGTGTGTGTGACAGGAAGTCTCATAATATTTATGAAGTAAAAAATGATTGGTAATCTAAGACACGGTTTGAGGAACCAGAACCATTGGTAACGATGATAGGATTATGCTGCCATGCATTTACAATAAGTTCTTTAATTAAAACAACAACAACAAAAACAAAGACTACCTCAGTGTCTGTTTGTACTTATGAAAAGAGAAACTTCATAATAACATGTTTACTACTTTATTCCTCATAATGAACTTGTTATAATAGCTAATTGGTAGAAGTATATTTATAACCAATGAAAGATATAACCTACAAATTGGTCAAAGGAGGACCAAGTGAACATGTAACAGGCACATTCAAAGATGTTTTGTTACCTATACATAGCAAATAATGTACCAGCAAGCTTATTCAAGAGAGAAAAAAGATATCACTAATTATTACAGATCACTACATAATGGGTTTTATCTGACATAATCAGTGATCAAATTTACTTTAAGTTGAAATTTTAGTCCTAACAGTAATTTACATTATATGACCAAAGAACCTGATCACAAAGAAATAAACAACATTTTGAATTATGTTCTGACAAATAGAACAAACGAGAACATGAGCAAGTTTCCCAGAAAACCATGATTGGTAGGTCGGCGGCGGGAGAAGAGGGGCAGGGGCAGGTCCAAGCATGTGCAGTAGAGCAGAGGCATTCAACTAAGCAATAGCAAGGTGGCAAGAGGAGCTTCTAGTGGCTCCCACCCACCTCCCTAAGCACAGGAGGAGTGTAGGAGGGAGTAAAGGGACGGGATAAAACCCTTCCAGTGACTTCACTTCATAGTCACTGTGAAGGCGTTGGGTGGGCTGTGAGGGAGTTAGCTCAACCCTCACAAGCCACTTCCCCCAAGCAGAAGTCATACCAAAGTGCAGGGAAAGCAAGTAGGGGCTATTTCTGCAAAGGCCCGACCCGAAGCCGGACTGCCAAAGCTAAAGGGCTCATGGGGTCGGTCAGTCGATCATTAATAATGTAATTGTACATAATACTTTCTATATCTGCAAGTTCTTCTTAGCCTAAAATTCATAAACTTATGCACAGAATACTTACCTGGTGCATCACTTCCTTTCTTGTGGGCTTCTTTGTCAAAATGTGTCAAATCTAAATGACAGTGAGATACCAGTCAAAATAATTACATAAGTAAACGTAAACTTATAAGATCTTTCTTTCACAGGCTTTTTAAACAATGCACAGAATTAAAAATGTTTGGTCACCACCGGGAATTGAACCCATTAGGACTGCACTGTTTAAAAAAACCTGTGAAAAAGAGAGAATACATCAAATGAGTAAAAAAAGGTTGAGAAAGAAATTTGTGAAGTAAAAAATTATGTTGAGAGCACTACATTAGTATAAATAGATAAATATTGGACAGAATACCACTATTTTAATGGACACTTGAATTTGTGCTAGGCACAAAAGCCACTAGCTAGAGCTGGGGTGAGCACTGGATCCAAGCACTATAGCATTATTGGACAAGTGGAGTTAGTCTGTTCTGAGCCAAGTTTTTTCAAGCTCAAGCAGAACCCAAAAGTCTAGGTAAAAATTTATACCTATTAGACATCACTGTAGGCAAGGCTTGCAATGTAAGGCAAATTAAACTACCAAATTCACTCACAAAAACCAAGATTGAAAGTAACTTAGCAAGTAAACACTAATTTGGAAGGTTGCTGTGGTGTTTGGCTTCAAGTATAAATTACTGGGGAAAGTTTGAAGTAACATAATGTTAAGTGGGTCTACACAGGAGCAAAACATCACCGTTTCAGAAAACACAATTTAAAAGCTTCCATTAGTTAAGTAAGCACTGTATGAACTTAAATGAACAGCCATTAGCATGAGTCAACTGCTTGATAAACCTTTGAAATTAACTTGTCCCAAAGAATAAACAGATAAAAGTGAGTCCACAGGATATGACGTTTTTTGGTCAAAAAATATATCAGTAATAATTTTCTTTTCATTAGCATAATTTAATAGAATCTTACAATGAGTCAATATTAGTGTTATTATAAACCACTGAACTAACATTATTCATACTTTTAATCAATTGAACTAAAATGGTCCAAATTGTACTTGATTTTTTCTATATTTGTAATATATTATAAATAAAGAAAATAATCAAATACAATTTGGGCCATAAAGTATTTAAAGCAAGAATTATACGAACAGATTTTTATTTCAATAAATGTAAAGAGAATCTATGCATAGGCATTTGGATTAGCCTAGCTCTTAACTTTAAAATCACACCTAAAAATCTAAAGAGCATAATTAAATGTTAATATAGACTGTCAGATAAATGTTCCCTTATTAATGATTTTCCTCTATTTATTAAATTTATTATGAAAGAAAACTTGTCATGTGACATAATATACTTCCTCTTCTAACAAGTTCATAGGTGCACCAACTACTTTACCTAGACAAATAAATGTAATGGCAGGTTTTCAAACATTAGTAATTGGCGAGCGAGCGTAGCGAGCGAGACACTTACAGGGGCAACACAATCGAAAATCGGGGATGTTTATTTATTTATTTATTTGTATATATGTTTGGACGTACGTATGTCATTTTGTACTTTGACCCTCGCGTTTTTGTGTTAGTTATGTGGTCGACCCCGTCCCAAATTGCACTAATCAGAATCCTCTGGTTTATCGATCAGTACCCGCCCTAGAAATTGAATTGTTTACCGTTTTGAATTCTTTTGTGGGTGCAGTTAAAACTTGAAAACTTAAGGGACTTCCATTTCTATTCGAGTTAGTGGCGGCGGTAAGTCAATGCGCTCTTTGTCATGGTTATAAGCCGTGCGCAACAGTATTTACTTGAAAATACATTGTCCACTAGACTACCGCTAAGGTAAGTCTGTGTAGGTGCATGTCCAGTTGTGTCAAAACATTGTGTGTTACAACCACTACTTAGCTAAAGAATATCACAAAGAAAACGGTTAAATAACATGTATTGTTTTGTTGTTGTTATTTTCCTTTAATTCAAGCAGTTGCAGAGAGTTGTTACTATGGCACTCAAATCCCTTTACCGTGTATGCGAAATTTAAAAACTGGACCTTATTTTCAGTAGCTTCAGTGTAAGAAGTCAAAATCATTCATATAAAAATAGTATAGTCTTTAGGCTCGCTCGCCATTTGTGCTCAAGCACATCACTAGTTATTCCATGTACAGTGACAAACAGTCATGTCTAATACATGATGGAACCAGTCTCAAGTGGGTTACAATGTAAATCCCAACAGGTAAATTGAAGAAATAAAGCTAATTCTCAAGATTACAGACTTGTGAACTTGTATCCCCAAAATTTAGTGTTATTCAATGAAAGTGAGTAAAGCAATGAAGGCACCAAATGAATTAAACCAACGTATTAACATGAGACTAAAATAAAATTTGAAAACATAAAGAATTAATTTTTCAAAACAGTGTCAAAACAATAAAGTCTAGTATGTACATTTTTACTTAAGTACACATGGTAAATAATCGACATATACATGTAATTGCTAAATTTTTGATGAGTTAAAAATAAGCAATTTTTTATGCTTTACCAGTTTCGCTATAAATTTGTGTACAATAAGTACTTATTGAGAATTAATACACAGCTCAGAGTTTTCATCAAAAATGAAGTAATGTATGACCATTACAACTATCTGTGACAAATATATTGTTTTGCTATAAACTTGTCTGTTTGTTGTTACACATGCCTAGCCTTAGAAATAAATTAAATGAAATCTAATTAATTTGTTTAAGCAAACAAAAAAATAACCAAATAATAATAGTATGAATTTATAAACGTAGTCAAATAATAAATAGAATTAACGTCATTCTCACGCTTAAATATTCAAAAGAGAGTTAAATTACTATATAAAGTAATTGCATAATTAATATCTGAATACATAACAAATGAATTATCTTGAACTTTAAAAATAAAAATGAGTTCAAACTTATGACAAAGCCACTCGACTTGCTATTTCAACTACAAGATTTATGTCAGTGATTTCCAAATATGAGGAGTTATTTTCCCAACTGGCTCCAGACTAAAATTGCATCAGTTTGTTTTTGTTAAATTTATGACAGTAAATTACCAAAAGTCTTAGTGTCAACATGACCAAATATGGAAACAGTACAAATAGTGCTTTTAACAACAACTGCAACTTGTTTAGAGTAAACTGGTAAAAGAGATCAATCTTATTTCATCTGAATCAAAGTATACTGAACTTCACTCAATATTTTTGGACCACTTATTTATTAAATAGGATACGTATACGAAAACGATTATAGAATGTTTAAAGCAATTTGAAAATGAAAGTTTCTTCTCTCTATAACATACATATCTCTGGAGTGTAATCGTAGGTATAAAGATTACTATGATAAATTTTGGGATACTTATTTTGTCTTAGATAATTCAATTAGTTACAGTACAGAAAACGTACCTGTACCAGATGTCTCAGGCTGGACTGACAGATCAAGTCTCATTCTCCTAAATATAAATGTAATCATTGGAAATTATGTATAATACATACTCACACACACATACTGTATATATATATACATTTTTGTCACATTTTAATAGCCTAGATTGAAAATGATAGCAATAAATTTGTTATCTGAAATTCATTAATGTCTCCAATACTGTGTTTCATGACATTGGTTTTAAAAATATAGTGAACTACCTCACATATTACTTCATCTTTATTATCTATACACCACTCATAGCTGTGGGCAAATAATTAGAGGAGGTTGTATGTCATTTAACTGATTTTAAATAACGATTGGTTTACTTTCTTGGCTAAGTGAAATACAATCAAAGCATTCAAAGAAGCACTCTAATTTCAGCCATCATTTGCAATTTAATGTTATTTTAATATCCTACTCAGCATGTTGGCATGAATTGCTTGACATCACAACTTTCATTCGTAATTCACACTTGGTTTCAGTATACATAGAAGATTATTCATAAATCAACATTGGCATTGTAATTACACAAAGGGATTTCTTCAGTTACAACAAGAAAATGACTTCAGTATTTTTGCTTGTTCTCGTTTTTGCTTTGGTTTGTTAGTCAAGAATAACAAGTCAATAAAACTATGCATGTGTGTGGAATTTAAACTGCAGCAAAATTTGAAAGTGTACAGCTGCAAGTTTGAGTAGTTACTAAATTTAATTTAAACAAAGAATGTCTGAAAGTAGTGGGAATTTCTTTCTGGTAAGTACATCAAGCTACAAGGCTTTAACTTGGAGCACGCTGACTGAAATACATGGGACTACCGAAAACTGCATATAAATAGAAGCATCTCAGTTTGCTTTGTTACTTTTAGCATGCTTATATTAAGCCATTGATTCCTATCAGAAGTGTTCATTATACAGATATCAAGCTACGTGGTATATAGAGAAAGTCTTGCATTCCAATCATGTCTCTAGATTCTGGTAAAATATCTAAGATTTTACAACTTTGGATGCAGTTCCACATTAGGCTTGTGTGGCTAGCAGGACAGACCATATTTAAACACAGACTTACTTCTTAAGTTTTGAAGTTTGGCATCCAAGACAGCAGAGAAAAAACATTAATAAAACACAAAGCAGTACAAGTCCTCCATTTAGACCTATGCTAGTGAAAAAAACTGTGTTCAGTCTACGGATGAAATCGTTTGTCAGTATAGTAGTATTGCATGATGACACAGAATCATTACATGACACAATTATAGTACCATCTTCAAAGTCATAAAAAATCAATTTAGATATTGATTTCAAATTCATTCCAGCCATTGCAAAATCCTGAAGAGCTAATAATCTTACAACAAAGTAGCTGACTGAAGTCTGGATGAACTCTGGATGACTCAGTACCTGGTTCTGAAAGTACAGCTATTAGCATTTGTGTATATACCCCAAGTAGTAACTGTTTATGCAAAGCAGAAAGTATAATGGTGTGTTGTTGTTTTTTCAAAAGCACACATACTTTGAAATGCTACATACACAATATTAATAGAAACTCACGAATACTATGGTACTTCCTGTGTACAGAGAACCACCAGCAATTTGGTGTGGCTCTAAAGAGTTGTTTTACAGCTGATGTTGAAAGGGCTTCTTGGTAAACAACTGTTGTATTCTTATAAATAGAGAACTCTACCATACACTTCATTTTAAATTGAGCTGCTTATCACTAACACCAGTTACCAACTACAGAGAAGTTAATTGGTATTTACAGATGTCATTACGGAAAATCAGTTGTCAGTTGTCCTGGCTTATGGGAAAGAAGAAAGAATTAATGGTGCTGATGAAAGCTCAGCATTGCATGTTGATGATGTTTATTCACAAAGCAGACTAACTTAACTGATGAGTATTGCTATTAAGTCCATAGAACGAAACAGAAATTTTTTGACCAATTTAACTGACTTAAATTTGTTACATCATAAGCTAAAGCAAAACTTTATTTTTTCCATGAAAACAGTTTTCATGGGAGTGAATTGACATGTGGTACAGATTGCCCCCCCCTCCCCCCATACACACACACACACACACACACACACACTTTGAAGCTATTTCCATCAGGTGTTTCATGATTATAAGCTCATCAATACTATGGCACTTCCTGTGTACTACTTGCTCTTTGGGAGAACCACCAGGAATTTGATGTGGCTCCAAAGAGTTGTTCTACAGCCGATGTTGAGTGGCATATAATTTACAACAACAAACAGCTTCTTGGTAAGCAATTGTTGTATTCTAAATAGAGCTCTACCATACACTTCATTGATAATTATCCTACTATCTTTACTGATGCTGCAGATAACAATAAGCATTCATTGTGCATTTAACAACCATAGTGGGGAAAACTTCCATTTTCAATTTGGGTCCTTTCCTTTTAAAATCACTACCTTTAAGTTCACAATTGATTGAATTATAAACGTAATTAATCTTAGCCTTTGTAACGCTGTACGAGTCTTAATAGTTATGGAATTCACAGTATAAATATACTGTAAACACACATTTGCCTAGATCCTCCTAAATTTGAATAGCATTTTATCACACAAAACTATAACTTTACCAAGCAATCTTCACAAGGATGGTGGAAGTGGGGGTGGGGGAAGGGGGGAACGGGTATTGTTAGCTGTCATTGCCTTCCTCCCCAGATTTATTGCTTAGGATGACAACCAAAACAAAAACCATCAACTGTGCTGATAATTAGAGTTGACAAATAATGGACAAGAATGAAGAGGTTATCAAGCTAGTTATCAACTGATTATACACTCATATTTTTTTATTACTTAGCTTATTCAATATACAAAATATTAAATTGAGCTTCTTATCACTAGCCAGTTACCAACTACAGAGAAGTCAATTGGTATATATTTACAGATGTCATTACGGAAAATCAGTTGTCAGTTGTCCTGGCTTCTGGGAAAGAATAAAGAATTAATGGTCCTGATGAAAATTCAGCATTGCATGTTGATGATACTTATTCACAAAGCAGACAACACTTAACTGACAGGTATTACTATTAAGTCCATAGAACGAAACAGAAATTTTTTGACCAATTTGACTGACTTAAATTTATTACATCATTATGCTAAAGCAAAACTTTATTTTTTCCATGAAAACAGTTTTCATGGGAGTAAATTGACATGTGGTACAGATGGTGCCCCCCCCCTCCCCCCATACAAACACACACACACACACACACACACTTTGAAGCTACTTTCATCAGGTGTTTCATGATTATATAATATAGATAATGATATTAAAAATAAAGTGATACTTCATACGATAACTCATTTTACTGTCTATGTACTCCTCAGAGCTATGGGAAAATATTTAGAAGATATGTCATTTAGATTGAATAAAAGTGAAATAAGAGACAAAGTATACTAAGAAACACTCTAAGTGCAGCTAAAACTTGCAATCGTAAGAATTCAATGTTATTTTAAAGCAGTCCATGTCCTAGCCAGCGTGTTGACATGAATTGCTTGACGTCACAACTTTCACTTTTAATTCACACTTGGTTTCCGTATGCATAGAAGATGTATTCATAGCTAGCATAAACACTGCCATTGTAAGCATAAAGAGTGTTTTTTTCAGTTACAACATAGAAAAATAACTTCAGAATTCTTTGCTTATTTTCATTTTTTTTTTTTTGGTTAGTTAGTCCAGAATAACAAGTCGCTAGCTAATACTTAATTAGCTGCAAACACATGTGGATAACTTGGTGAAGTTTGAAAGTGTACTGCTGCAAGTTTGAGTAGTTACCAAATTTAATTTAATCTAAGAATGTCTGAAAGCAGTGGGTATTTCTCAATGAGACATTTATTGTGATTGACATCATTAACATTTCCAGCCAGCTTCTCGACTTGAACAAGGTACAATCATATACCTTGTACTCATCAAGCTTAAAGACTATAACTTGGACCAGGCTATGACTAGCATACATGAGACAATGGAAAAAATGCATGTAAATACAAGCATCTCATTTTCCGCCATTACTTTAAGCTTTTTATATTAAAACAGAAGTGGTCATCAAAGTAGTATAGACATACAGATAGCAAGCATCTGTATAGTAAAGTCCTAAATATTGCAAAGTTTAGCACCCCAGTTATGTCTTTAGTTCCTAGTAAACATCTGAGATATTGCAGTAGTGGATACAATCACCCATTAAGAGATAACTTCTTGTTCACATTGTCAACAGGACAGTCTAAATTACTAGCTACACAAACTTACTTTTTCAGCTTTGACATGTGGCGTCCAAGGCAGCAGAGAATACATATTAACAGAACACAAAGCATTACAAGTCCTCCAATTAAACCTATGCTGGTACAAAGAGCTATTTCCAGTCTACTGAAGAAATCTGTTGGCAATATAGTACAGTTACATGATGGACTATATTCATCAGACCACTCATCACAGTACATAATGCAAGAATCATTAGTAATAGTAAAGTTTAGTACAAATTCAGAAACTGTTCCAAAATTCTTTATATTCATTGCAAAAAGCTAAAACCAATAGTAGAAGCTTGACTATAAATTATCAAACAGAAGTCTGAATGGACGAGGGTTGACTCTCAAATGAAGAAGGGATAACTCAGTTCCTGGTTCTGAAAGTACAGCTATGAGCATTTGTTTATATACTCCCAACACTAACTGTTTATGCAAAGAAGAAAGTATATGGTGTTTTTATCAAAAGCACACGCACACTTTGATACCTTACATACACAAAGTCAATAGAAGCCCACCAATACTATGACACTTCCTGTGTACTACTTGCTCTTTGGGAGAACCACCAGGAATTTGATGTGGCTCCAAAGAGTTGTTCTACAGCCGATGTTGAAAGGCATATAATTTACAACAACAAGCAGATTCTTGGTAAGAAATCTTTGTATTCTAAATGGAGAGCTCTGCCATACATATTTATCCAACTATCTTAACAGATACTGCAGATAACAATGAGCATTCATTGGGCATATAACAATTGCAGAGAGGAGAAATTCCACTTTCAATATGAGTCCTTTCCTTTTAAAATCACTTCCTCTAAACTCACAATTGATCGAATTAAAAAAGTAAATGATCTTAGCCATTATAAGAAGACTGTATAACATTTTTGACATTTCTTCACAACTAATTCACGGTATAAAAAAACACCGTAAAACACACTCTTTCCTAACTGCTCCTCAATTTGATCAGTATTTTATCTTGTGAAATTCTTTACCAAGTAATCGTCATAACTAAACTTAACTATTAATAATCAGAGAAAACTTTCTTATCCAGTCTATGACACATGAAATATGCTACCTTTTGAACCCATGAAAAAAAAATATTAGCCAATACGAAGATACGGTAAAGTATAGTCGAAGCTATTAGCTACTTAGCTGCTTCACTTTCATCTAACATAAGTGGTACAGGGTCGATTTGTATAACTTCAAGCTTTGATTTCCTCAATTCAATATTCAATTATAGTAGTGATGTAGGAAACAGAATGATACCAGTGTCTACTACTCGTATATACTCAATGTATAATGTTTGACACTATGCCTCACATTAAGTTAATAATTTAAAACTTGATTAGTACTCATTTCATCTCATGATTTTTTTCTTACATCAGCATGTTTACTGATAATAGATCATTAACTATCACTGGTGTGACATATTAGCCAGAACAGAACAGCCATGTTGTCGAGTCAAGTCACATAGCTACATAGGGTCATCCCACAAGAAATAGGAATAGGATAGAGCAAGCATATTGCTGATCTTGCATTTTAGCAATATGAACTTCTATCATTAATTAACTATACTACTACAGGAGAGTCCCCACTAAAGTAAAAAAAAAAGTGTTGCATTTATTGTGCTTGTTTGCAATTTATTTTTATCGTTGTTGGTTGTTATTATTTTTACATTTGGTGTGAATAATGACATAATTTTAACATGTAGTGCACACACATTACTTCGAAAAATATTAGATTAGAACATTATAAATACGACTAATTATTCACTCCATTAATTATCCACAAAATTTCCACACTGAATGTAGTTATACTAAAAAATAAAAAATCTCGCAATAAAATGGATTTTGAAAAAATATCCAGATCTCTTGATACAATAGATGTATTGAAACAATACTCAGCTAGACTCACATTAAACTAAATTAAGATATATTCAGCTACACCATAATCATGAATTCTGTATGCGATACCAGCATATTGTGGCAGTTAGCAACTTAAAGTATATCCCATTACAAATATCAAGTTCTAGATTGAATATTTCTCAACTTGATATTTGTGATGTAATCCACTAATTATGGCCTCTCTTCTGGAGGGGGAGGTGTTTCCAGTTGACACCAAAAAGGTGTTCTGACGGCACATAATTGGTGGTCTGTTGAGTACGAGACTGCAGCAAGCGATACTCAGTAAAAAGGTAAAATGTGAAGGTCTTGGAAGTCGTAAGTTGTCGTAGCTCAGTGGCTAGAGCACTGGCGGCTAAGCCAGTGGCCCTGCGTTCAAATCCCCAGTGACAACTGAGATTTTATTCACATTTTGCACTTTAGACCCCTTTAAGTGAGAAAGATTCAATTTATATCCTAGTATCATGATATTCCTCCAAAATCAAATAACTTTAAATATTATTATATGTGCAGGATTAGATAAGATTATCTACATAACAAACACCTGTCTAAAATATTTGGGACTATGTCACTATTAAACATGAGCTGTTTATAATATTATTCTCAATGCCTAAAATTCCTATCTTGGAGTTCACTCTCTATCTGTCAGTTGTCCTAGAGTAAGTCATCATTTACTTATGCAAACTTTGTGAGCTATTTTGCACATGCATAGAATTCTTATTCATAACTAGTCATCGTGTTTTCTTTCTTTCATGCTGCTATTAATGAGGTGGGCATTAATGTCACATTCCTTTACTGTGCATGTGTGGAGTAACAGTGGACTGGGGGGGAGGGGGGGATGTCATTAAGTGTGATTTATTCGGGGCCAGACAATTTTAGAATACGATGTTTTTATACACGCTGCCTGAAAAGAGTCCATTGACAACCAAAACAAAAACCATCAACTGTGCTGATAATTAGAGTTGACAAATAATGGACAAGAATAAAGAAGTTATCAAGCTAGTTATCAACTGATTATACACTAATTTACGATTTTGTTATGGTTGTCAATGGACACTTTTCATGCAGTGACAAAATATGCTATTTTGAGGAGAGCACTTTGTAACATCATTAAGATTACTAACCGTATGCGGCAGATGTAACTAGATATTCAACAAGCTAATCACTAGCACCGACTTTCAATCTGATTTTCCATCTTACCTTATTGTGTGTTATTTAATATTAATTATTTATAATAATCAAGTTCAACCTATTTATGATAAGCGAAATTATCACTTGTCAAAAAAATATGTATCCAGGTCACTGACATAAGACACAGCTATGCTACAGAAGCAATAATTTAATGAGAAAGATAGTGAGAAACAAAGATGCAAGAAAGCAGCCTTCTACAAATAAAACTAGCTGAGGAACTTCGCTATATTGCAAAGTTTGAAAATTAAAAAAAAAAATAGGAAGAGAGTGTATAGAAGGAAAGGCAGATGAAGAAGTGTAAGAAATTGAATATTATTAAGTGAGAAATACAAGAAAGTATAAGCGAAGTAACACTACAAAGTGAAGCGTTTGATATGATTCATTGGAGTACACTACAGAGGACATTATAAGTACTCTTTTATTAAATAAGCAAATTTGTTATAAGCCACTGTACCACTATCAATAACCATATTAAACCTAGAGATATAACTATATACACCAGAACAATATTCAGTTACAAAGAAACATGAATCATGGTGGGGTTTTTTTTTTTTTTTAATGGGACCAAACAATTTCTACACAGTCCCCATTTCGAACAGAAAGCCTACAAATGCCTCACCGTTTTAATTTTCGAACCGTGAATCCAAGTCCGCAAGTAAAGAATAAAAGAAGTACGAAACCAACTGCCAATAAAGCTATTGCAGCAACTCCTCCTTGAAGTACTAAATTCAGCGTTGGAATATTGAGCTCGCCTTCAGAGTCGCACAGTAGGTAGTTTACCAGAGCGTTAGCGCAGGCGGTCTCATAAGTCTGGGGGCAGTCCACCTCAGCCACTCCGCTGCTGCCTGGTTCGGTGGAGTTAGCCTGCATTGAATTGAACTAGCTATATTATCACGAGAAGATTATTAATAATAGATACTGATCGCAACGACGGGAGCGGACGCCCTGCAGTTGAGTTAGTTCCTTATAAACATTTTGGCATATGCTATTGTTGATAAAGCTACATGGCTTTTCAATATAATGTTTACGATGAGATAGGTAAACATACTTTTCAAACAAAGAAGAATCCCCTGGAGTAGCTACATCATTATTATTTTATGAGAATATTTAGGACTCAGCTAAACTAAAAGTGTAGATATTGACTAGTAACAATATGGTTTCATTATAGTAGTAAGTATGTTGGCTAAAAGCAATGTTACTTCTTTGGGGATTCTGAGGTATTGTCAGATAATCGTATACTATTGTCTCCAAAATGAACATCACAGTATCTTTGAAGTGCATTTATTTTCATATAAGATATAAGACTGTTTATCATGTTGCTATGTATATTCAAAACATGGTGTGCAGTATAAAAAAAAGATCACTCTGTGCTGTTGTTTATTTGCAAAATATTCAAAACATTTGGTTTGGTGAAACATTCAAATGCTTCTGTACAAGCTTTAGCTAAAAACATAGCTAGTGACAACTGAAATAAAAAAAATTTCATTGTGTACCGATGGACTAAGATTTTGTTTCAGTTCTTGAATCAACATAACATCATTCTGGAAGTGTGTGTTTCATTTGTGTGGGGAGATATAGCACCTGTAGATATGATTCAACACTTTCAACTCCATTTCAAGTTTACTTTCTCTGACAATGATAGACTGTACTAGCTACTACCACTAGCAAATACTTTAAGTAACCCATTCAATTATTCTCTCGACATTATAGGAGTCCCTCACATTCATTTAAATTAATTCTTAGACATTACTACAGCTATTAATTCGCTGTAAACTATATTTAACAGCTTTAATTTGAACCATCACATTTTCAAGTTTACTAGCTACTTTGAAATGAGTATAATAATATATGCTAGCCACACAACACTGGAATTATATACTTGAAATCCTGAATGTTGTCAAACTTAATTATTTCCATCTGCTCACATCGAAGTTGAGGCATATTGAGGAATGTTTGTGAGCTCAATCAGATTGCATTCATTGTTTAGCAAAATAGCACTATGTTACTATTCCAGATTATTAGTCTAATAAAAATGTGTGTATGTGTGCTACTTCATGTTTGTAATGAGCGTCATCGTGTGTGTATCAATTATCTGGCCTCCTACAACTTATAGCTATTTTGTTTACCATGAAATGAAAGCATTGTCAGTTCCTGATGTGATCTGAGATGTATTATTGCAGTGCCTAATGGTGGTTTATTGATAGCCATTAAAATGTTTTAATAATAGAGTCAAATAACTAGCTAACTTATGCTAGTGTCAACACGAAAAATGACTTCTGTTATGTCAGCCTGTCTTATAGCATCATAAAGTTGAATACACTTGTAGTTGGTGACTGCTAAATAGTGCCATTATCAAAAATACACAACTACCATTGCAAATGAGGCAAGGCCCTGATTACTGATGCTCTTGACAAACCTCTCTGGCATTAAATAAAATAAACATTAAGTAGCAGATGATTGTTCCAGAGGTATAAGTGTCTTGGTACACGGAAACAACATTTAATATTATTTGCATCCTCCATCTCCATGTCACCCTCTTCGTACAGCAATACTAAAAAAGTTGGAATTTCCTACTAGTAGCGAATATAAAAAATTATCCCATTGTATGTAGTGAAATAGAATAGATTCAAGAGAAGCTACAATAGAAGGCATTTAGCTCATTAAATTGACTGAAAAGTGCATTATCCCACGATATTTTTAAGGAAGAAAGCACCTCTTAGGTAGCTATCACCCAAAAAAGTACAGCCTAATAAAAAAAAGATTAAAGGATGTTACATAAAAGCAATTTAGTAAATTGCCTAGAAGTAATATTGTCAATTGCCCCCTCCCCCCTCCCTCCCCCTCCCTCCCCCCTTGTTTATAGATTTGTGTGCATAGGAATCATATCTTTTTATTGAAGCTAGTGAGAAATTTCAATGAAATAAACTTTGAGATTAGATATCACAAGCTCTATAGCTATTACAAATCAATCCAGTTCAGAGCTACCCTTAAGATGTCCACGTAATTCTTTATTATTGAGACACACAAACAAAGGAACTTATTTTTGATTTTTTAATGTATCACATTGAGAATTTTTTTTTTATAATTTTTTTTGTCACTTTTTCATTTTTTTAATTAGCTAGCTTTTTACTAAATTGTAGACTCATTACCTTGTTTATAGCTACGTATTATGTCAGCCTAGGCTCCTCTTCATAGCGTAAACACGTTTGGTAAACTATGTTTAAAAAATCATACATACACCTAAGATTTCATAAAAATAAGCTATTTTTATTAAAGTTATCTGGTAAAGTACATGACTACTTTCTTTAAGGAGTTTCAGTATTGAAGAATTTGAGAGAAGAAGTAAAATAACCAAAACTATGTCAACAGATAGTACAACTAACCAAACCATTTACATGATATTCAAAAAAAATACTAAAAAGACTAACTAAATCTTCAAGGAGAATTAGGGGGGGGGGGGGGGGGGGATTAAACTACACCTTCAAGATATTTTAGTATGAATAAAACTAAGAAAGTCTGGAATCTCTAAACCAAATAGTCACTGCTAGTAATGTATAAATGAAGAGAGTTGGACAATATATTGCAACATTGTTTGTAGAATGTAATGAAGACATTGCTAATAGAAACTTTGGAAGTATCCCTTTCCTCTATTACAAATAATGGAGCTAGCTAGCTAGGTGATGTCTAGGACCTGCCGGATTATGCTCGAAATATTTTGAATTATTCTTTTTTTATTCCCAAAAAAATGTCTTATTATTTCAAAAGAATGATATATCATTCCATAAATTTTCTTATTGTTCTCTTATTATTTCAATTAGGAATAAGTGAAATAGTAATGACTGCAGTTACTAGCTATATAAAGTTGGTACATTATGAAATGAATGAGAAAATGAATTCGTCTCTCTTACTGCTATATGAATTACTCAACTATAGAGGATATTGCTAGCTACTCTTTCAGTGAAAACCTTGAACATCCCTGTAACAATGTTCAAAATGGCGGAGAAAACATGCTCTGCTACAGCTGAAAAACGTTCGAGAAACCATTTAGCATAATTCTCCAGATGACTTGCTGACTCTGAGCCTGAGCTGAGGCCAACACAAACCCAGCTACTTTAATCAGGTATACAGAATATCTACCTTATAGGTAACCATATTTCTAAATGTTTATGTCCTTGTAGTAAAAGAAAAAGAGAGAAAAAAATAGCACTACATTATTTTTAATAGCTTAAGTAAGGATTGTATGAAATGATTATTCTCATATTCCCTTTTTATTCTCCTAAATACCCTTATTATTATAGAATTATTCCACTATGCTATTTCATGTCTCTTATTCCAGAAAAAATGCTAGCATAATCCGGCAGGGGCCTGGTGATGTCACTATATTGATATTCAACTATGATATTTTTAGAAGGTACTGAAGCTAAATTCTACTTAGCTGATATTTGCTTTCTGAATGGTCCACCTATTTTTTGAGGGTTAGTAGAATAAGGAATTAGTATACTTTACCTACATTCTTCCCCCCCCCCCCCCCCCCCTCCCCCCCTCCCCTTCTGATGGAAAAGGTTCTGCAGTAACGTAGGAAGCACTATCTCACGAGGTGATTTCTGACATGAACAATTTTAACCACAAAAAAACAACAACATGTCTTTGGAGCCTCCCCCTCCCCCCCATAACTGAAACATCTTCCTACACCACTGTTCTGGTTAGTCTAGCATAGCCGGACCCTTTACCAAATCACTAAAAGGGAAAAGGGTAGACTACTGATGAACTACTGATGAACTACTGATGAACTACTGAAGTAGAGTAAGTTGTAATTGCATTGCCCGCGGGGTAGCTGCAACACTCATCGTGAGTCTGTTGATAGGACCATTATCTCGCATAGCTTAGCCGCATGACTACAATTACTGCAACACGCGGTCTAATGATAACAGAATAAAATTCAGGTAACAGAAAAAAAAAATCATGAAATGTCATGCCCACTCTGAGTACTTTAAGCCCTGAAGCTACTGAGCATATTGAAAAATGACCAAAATTGTGGATCCTTCAAATTGTATAGCTACTGTATAGTTTTATTGTAATAATACATAAAGATGTGTGAAGTATGGCACTGCTTGCGAATTTCAGTGAATTCACACCCACCCCTGACATTATAAATTAAATATTATCATCAATAATACTGTGAGTGAATTACAAGGAAATAAATTCAAATAAACCAGCAAGTGTCTGTTGGAAAAACAGTGATTACCTTGAGCAAGGTGTATTTCTTCTCTAAATATCTATTGCCAATACAAAACAAAAAAAGACGACATGAAAAAACAAAACAAAAAAACAAAAAAAACAAAAAATGTATTAACCATAGTTAAATAAGTGAATATAATGATCACAAATAATAATTATTTTATTGCATACAAGATTTTCAAACAAATATGTGAACAAATATACAATGAGGTGTATAAACTTATTGTATGTTCTGTTTCTATGTCCATTTTCATTGAAACATAAATAAAAGTACAATTGTGAGAAAGTAATCCAAGCAAATAATAGGGCAAACTTGTTGTATACACTTGTTAGTGAAAAATGATCAATTTAACAAAATAATTAAATATATGATTATAATAATGTGTGTGTAGTTTTCAAAAATGCAACTGTTGATCAGTCCAATTTTTTCATTCCACTCCATCTGGCGAGCATGACTTCCCAGTAGAATCACTTTCTGCAGCATTCAGCTTCACGCTGTTGAACTCAGACCAGCCTGCCGAGTAAGTTCGAATAGGAATTGGGGGAGGGGCTGGCTCTCGTGAAGAAATGTCCCCTAAGTCTGGGTCAATTATTTCTTCAATTTCTTTGCAGTTGGAATACAAGGGCTGCTGAGGAGTGTCTGAGCTGGCAACATTCTTGTAAGGATTATTTTCATCATCAATGTCAACAGTGGTATGCCCCATAATTCCAGATGAGCTATCTGGAATTACAGCATACATTGAAGCCGGTTCCGCATTTGGATTACTCTCGGTATCTCCAAGAATATTTATAGTTGGATGTTTTGGAGATGGTTCAACTGTGTAAGCAGATTTAGCACTTCCATTCGAGTTTATCTTTTTTTGTGGCTTTTTAACGATGGAATATGTTGGCAAAGTGCTAGCAGAATCTTTACTTTTACCTGCAATGGACATCTTCCCAGCAGAAGATTTCTTTTTGGGCTTGCTTACGACAGAGTACAATGGTAAGGGGTCATCAGAAGAATGTTCTCCCCCACCTTTGTTTCCTTGCTTCTTATCAGTGGGTGTGGCTCCTTTTATTTGGAAACGGTTGGATGCCTTCTGATTTGAAGGCTGGAGCTCGTCCATATCTTCATATCCTATTTTGACCCTTGCATGAGATGAAACTTTCTTATCATTCTCAATTGTATTTATGTCTTCACCTGTACAACCAACTGGACCATTTGAATTACTTATATTGTCACTCTGGAACTCGATGTCTTCATACATTAATGCTGTGGCATTCTTGGATGGTTTTTTTTTAACATCTAAGTCTCCTCCCTTGCTTGGCTTCGATGAGCTTGAAATGACGGTCTTCTTGACCGTGTCATACCCGGGAGTGGTGCTCTCTTCAAAGTCTCGGTCATGACTAGTGTCCCCATTAGAAACTAAATTGAAGGAATTATCATCACAACCTTACAAATATTACAATAAATACATCGTAAAGTGGGAAAATGCATCCTTAAAATAATCAGTGGACTCTTATCTAGGTCAAATCTGTTTGCAAAAGAACAAATATCTGAAAAAAATACAATAAACTCATTAAAAAGTCTAAATGTCATCACAATAACCAGAAATTGTAAGAACAGTTTCTATAAGTAATATGAAACTTTAAAACTCGTGTACTAATGTCTTAACTCAATATAATGTGTTACATACACATACATGCGTTGCTACATATTACTCACTGTCAATAACTCATCAGATTCCTGCAGTTCATGCAAAGTGCTTGAAGTTGACATTACAGTGTTGAAAGTAAAAAATATTGACTGTGCATTATAAAAACATTGCACATTAGTAGCTATAAACTGTAATTTATGTAAACATGCAACCATTTTCTTACACGTAAAATTTTTAGTATTGATGCTATTTGCATGTAATTTGACAGCACCAAGTAAGCGGTACTACTCAACAGTATAAAGATAAAATGTGAAGGTCTTACAAGCCATGGGCTGTCGTAGCTCAGTGGTTAGAGCACTGGTGGCTAAAGCCATTGGTCCTGGGTTCAATTCCCCGGCAACCACTAAGATTTTTTTCACATTTTTCCTTTGCTTTTTTCCAGACCCCTTTAAGTGAAAAGTTTCAATCGAATTTCCTCTCCCTGAACAGCTCACCATTGTATGAAGTGATGTTATCACTCGTTTCCGGCACCAAGTTAGTCATCTCTATTGTGGTATTCCCTTGTGGATCACTGGACTCACCATGCTGCACGGAGTTTGGTGTTGAACTTTGTCCTATATCATTATTAGTTATTTCCTTATATATATATCCATTTTTAATATGCAAAATAAATTAAAAGTCACTGACTAAGGATACATGGATAGCCAAGATGTATAAACTGTTGTTACAGATACTACAGAAGTTAGAATACATTGTATTTAATAACTATATCATTTTATTTAAAATATAACAATCTGATTAGATAAAGTATACTAAAAAAATAATAAAACTAGCCACTAAATAGCAACAGATATTGTTGGATTTATTGGAAAGACTTGTAACTACTGAATGCAACTTCAAACTAAGTTAAAAGCCAGAGAAGATGCTTAAGGCTAGTTTAACAAGAGATGGTGGTTACTTTGGTTACTGCATTTTATGATTAATCACGTAAAATTAACGAATCAACCATAATTTTCAACACTGATAGAAACAGTAGCACACACATAATATGCATAGTAGCTAGTTCAATAATTAAGAATATTGCCACGTACAAGATGCTCTTGACATAATAGAATGACACCAAGTGTTCAACACACAAGGTACTATGATTTGTAGCTGGATAGCAAACTGTATTTGAATACACAGCAAATAAATTTGACACTTTTCATTGTAAGTGCCTCATTAAGGATTTCAAATGAAGCTAACAAAAGTTGTAGTTGGGATGACCTCATTAGCTGAACAGAAATTATTCAACATCTAGGGCATTCACAAGAAATATCACCCCCATATGCAAAAAGTCTTATTTTTCTCATTTTAGTACCCAATGCTAATAATAATGTCAATATTTAAAAGGGTAAGTCATCACATGACCTAAACTGCATGGATATAGCAAAATATTGATTAATGTGATAAAAAATATTAATTTATTGGGTATGTTTATTTTTTAATAGTTGGTACACACCCACTGGTTTCTGCCACTTTTGCTTTCAATACTACAATATTTTTTCTAATATGGTCAATTCGATAGCTTCGCTTTGTTGTCGTGTGAATCGACATGACAGTGTGTTTTGTGTGAGGATGGCATCTCAGATGACTGCCCTTGAGATTAATTTGAATGTTTACATGACTTTAAATGTCCCAAAATGATGTCTAAAGTTCAATCATCTCTACTGTTGAAAACATGGACACCTGTGATGAAAACTTTCTGATGATATCGTATTAATTCCGTCCTTTTCAACTGAAAAGCTTGATTACACATGCTTGTGCTTTTACCTGTAGAAAAATCTTCTAAAACTCAACTTTCAATAAATCTCGTTTGTATACTGTAAGTTCCTTGATTAATACTGTACTCCAATTCTTTATGTATGTTCATCACAATGAGACCACACTGGTCATTATGACATTTTGGCAAACTAGTAATAGATGTGAAAGGGCGTACAGTCGGGTGTTTGGAATGTACCTCCTGACAAATATGTACCATGAGGAGGGCTATTAATCAACCCAAGTATGAACCCTAAGAAACTTTCCGATAAGCTTTGCTCACAGACTGAATTCATAGCAATAATACATGCTAAACATTTTATTGTGCCAATTATTCAGCAAATATTTAATATTATCACACATTAAATAAGAAGTGATGCTAATCGTGAAATAAATTGGTTTTCTCAAAGGCTTTACAAATAATGTGATTAATTAGAAATATGATTATATAATTTTTTTTAGTAATTTATCACTAAATAAGTAAAAGCTTGCAATTACTGTAATGGGTAAAAAAAACCTTCCATAAATGTAGAGGTAGACGTTAGGCATTATCCCTGTGAGGTTTCAAGTTAAAGGGCATAAGTAGCATCTTGATAAAATATTATATATCTGCCAAGCCTAATTTGCCATACAAATCTCATTGTGGTTATATTAATTAGCCACTCGAGCTAAATAATTGCTAGTTTTATCACACAATGTTGTATGTATCATTCTGAATAATACTACAATACAATACCTTGCTGGCTCCTGCGACTGCTTTTTCCAACAATTCCTTTGCGAACCAAAACCCTGGATTTACCAGACAAAGACACATGGTATGATATCAATGGCTGTTTTTAAGCCAAGTCAGCTGGACAGGTGTAAGCCTAGCTCACTAGCCAACCAAATAATAACTTCAGTCTACTACTTCTTACCTTTGCAGGTATATTATCTGACACTGAAGTCCTATTATAATAAGAGACAGGATGCCTGCTATAGCAATAGCTGCGTACACACCATATTTCTGCAAACTTTCTTCAATCCCCATTGTTACACAGGCTAATTTAAGTAGACCACTGCTGTTCCCATGGTGTCTATGATTCAGGTAGCTGCTTACCACTTCTTCTATACTCTCAACTGCCTTTAAAAAATGAAAACTTGTCCTGTTATGTCAATGCCACAACACTTTCAATATCATTTCAGTGTTATCAAAACTAGTAACAACAAACTAAACATCACATGACAGCATTCAAAGAAAAGAAAAAAAAAAAGGAGTTCAAATTTTTATGAGCATATGCACAATTCAGTAACTATATTTTGACAGTTGTACTTTCATGCATTTGTACCAACATTCATGTACAAATCTTCTTGCATGTCATTGTGGGACACATCCAGTATCAACCGTTCAGTTTCTACTTCGGCTTGGCTTGGGATGAAAACCTCCTTTACTTCAGCAGGCTCCTCAGCTGACAACTCTGTCTTGGGCACTGCATTGTAATACTGAGAGTGGCGTGCTTCATTTGGAGTCTGAGCAACTGTAAGCTGTCCCCCAGGAAGGTCTGCCTCACTGATGGGTGGTGGAAGAGGAGGAGGAGGAGGAGACGGAGCCTTGGGCACTTCTCCCGGTATGCTTCTTTGTGACATCCTCTTCTCACTAGTTTCAGATGCTCTGAGTCCATTCTTCCCAAGGGTTTCGTACTGATCTGGAAAAAGCTTTGAGGCACACACAGGATTGCTTGATCCCTTACCCACAGGTGTACCTGAGTCTATGCTATGCTGCAAGGTATTATACACACCTTCCTTGCTTGGTTTTTTATTCACAAATGCATACTCATTTTGAGCTCCCTTCTTCCCTTTGTCTTCCACTTTGTCCTCGTGGTTTTTAGCACCCACTTTTCCTGATTCTTGATTAGCCTTGTTACTGCTGTTTACAGAAAAAGAGAACTTTTTTGAGGATGCAAGAGCCTCCTTTTCTTCACTTCCAATGACATCATACTCTCCAGTATCATCCAATGGAGGTGCTACTGCAGTGGTAGAGGTCTTGGCATTAGGTAGCACCACTGAGTCATACATATCTAGAGATAAACAAAATGGAGAATAATAGGTTTGCTATAAGTGCTGGGATCCATTCATATGTGGTATCAATTAAGTATATCACTGTTAAACAATTATGACTTAAATAAATATATAAACATGATATGTATATATAACATACATATATATGTATACACAATTTTAAATGTAATAATTAGTTTTGTATTAAGCCCATTCTTACACTCCCCATTTATTCCCACTAAAAGCTGCATATGCTAAAATCCACACTATTACCACAAGGAATAAAATTAATTGTCAGATACGAAAGTGTGTACAATTTATTAGATTCCCAAATTAAGTCTCTAAATACATTAACAGACAAACACTTTAAAGTAATTAGGTCATATCAAAGTTGTTGAAAGTTCATTTTTACGTTAATGTAAACTGTCATTACTTGCACAATAAAGGCACCTAGCTAAGTAGGTATCACCACAATAAAACAAGCATGATTTAAGAGATTCAGATGGCCAGCTCAAAGAGAGAATGTCCCACTGTTTCTTAGTCTTAGGCAGCACAGCTGTTTCATCTCTGTCGTCGTCTCCTATGTTGATGTTTTGTGTGTTTACAGAAAGTGAAACCAGTTATTCGTGTCGTGTTTTAAGATTATTAGTTGTTATAATTCTACCAGTCCCAAATATTGGGAAACCAGCACATGTGCATCCTCATGTGCCTCATTGTTGACATTTCAGTCTCTATGAGCTTTTGTCTATTGGACTTCAGTATAATTTTAAAGCACTTCATTAATATAAATTGCATGTTTGCTTTGAGGCTCTGAGTAGACATAATAGTGTTGGACTTACTCTGGAACTGAACTAGTTTCTGACAATATAAATAATAACCAGTACACTACTGAAAATAACCGGGTATGCTTAACACCTTTTTTTGTCATTATGCAACATAATTTCTTTCTCAAACTTCTTTTACTCATTTGATGTATCCTCTCCCTTTCACAGGCTTTTTTAACAATACAGAATTAAAAATATTTGGTCGCCACTGTAAATCGAACCCAGGACCACTTGCTTAACACACAAGCGCTCTGCCACTGAGCTACGACAATCAGCCCGCTAACAAACACTCTAATTCTGTATTTATACTGTTAATGGGTACTGCTATGCTACGGTCTCACTTTGAAAAAAGAGAAAGAGAGGAAGGGGCAGTCACCCCCTACCTCTCCTTCCCCTATCTCCTGATCAACCAGATTCCCTTCCATTTATGTCATCCAGTATGCTATAGATAAATGAATAAGTTAGAGCTAGGGTAGGAGAAGTTTTGTCCTAATTGGGAATAACGTCAGCTTCATTATTTACATTCCTTATTCTATTCCTGTTAGTTAATCATATATTCTCTGAATTAGTAAACATTACCACTCACACACACACACACACACACACACTCAAGCATGCACACACACACACACACACATGCACACACACCTTAAGGCCGGACATCATCCAGTGTCCCTTTCAATACAGTAATCATAAGTTGAATGAAATAAGCAAAGTGAACAGAACGACCCAGTCAATATAATGTAGCCCAACAAAAAGTTATCATTTTAAGAATATCTACTTTCCTGGGAATTGGATTGATAGGTTAATGAGTAAAAAGAATTGCCCATTACCCTCAATAGACTGCTGAATTTAAGACAGATCAAATGAGCTACATGGCATTATTAGGAGAATTATGGACTAGACTCACTCTAATAAGCATGGGAAACGTCTTCAAGAAGATTTATTTCTTATTGCACATCATATTAAGAGAAATATCAGCTGCACTGGTAAAGTATTAAATGTTCTAAAATTCTATTAAAATAGTAACATAATCTATTAAAATAGTAACATTATCTATTAAAATAGTAACATAATCAATAGAGTGCATATTAGACAACACTAGCACTTATGCAGTCACACTAACTCAACTAAGGTAAAGTATCATTAATGTAACAAACTCTAGTTGTAGATAGCTAGCCATGTTGTAGCCAAAACTAGCTACCCTTACCCATTTGGCTTCAACACAAAATAGTACAAACCAGTGTGTATGTCTAAACACAAAAATCAAGCAACCAAGTTGCAATATAAAGGGTTGATAACATTACAAAATGTAAATTGAAGAATTCTTGGTGTTGTAGTACTAACATTATATATATATGTGACCGTCTACAGGAAAACCGGGCACAA
>WLWD01000688.1_pt1 | contig 39347 bp, 22 predicted proteins | sample 6712731 | NCBI WGS metagenome assembly WLWD01 (sample SAMN12718690, study PRJNA576275) | sponge metagenome | isolation source: marine sponge | host: Mycale hentscheli | place: New Zealand: South Island, Marlborough, Capsize Point | collected 2014-11-01
AGTCTGTGTAGGTGCATGTCCAGTTGTGTCAAAGCATTGTGTGTTACAACCACTACTTAGCTAAAGAATATCACAAAGAAAACTTTTAAATAACGTGTATTGTTTTGTTGTTGTTGTTTTTTCTTCAATTCAAGCAGATGCAAAGAGTTTTTACTATAGCACTGAAATCCCTTTACCCTGTATGCTAAATTTAAAAACTGGACCTTATTTTCAGTAGCTTATAGTCATTAGGCTCACTCGCCATTTGTGCTCAAGCACATCACTAGTATACATGCTTAATGATGTAGTAGCCGGATAATCTGTGTAAAGGCAACTGATATATTTATTAACTTGTTAAATGTTTACTTTGTGCTATTCTTTAACTAAGCAGTAGCTGTAATGTACAACACTTTCACACACACTATTTCAGTGGACATACCAACGCAAACTTTGTCTTCGTGGTTCGACTATCAACACAATGGATTTTCAAGTAAGGAACAACACTGATGCATAAGGTGTATGTATAAATGTGACAAGTAGCACATTGACTTACCAATGCCACTTATTGAATAGAAAATGAACTCCAGTAAGTTTGTAAGTTTAACTGCACCCGCAAAAGAGAATTCAAAGCGGTAAACAATTCATTTCCATTGTATGGTTGCTAAACCAGAGGATTCTGTTCAGTGGAATTAGACATGACATCGACCACCAAGCAAACACAATTATACATAAGGGTCAAAGTACAAATGACGTACACATGTCCCTATCAGGGAGTGCGCTAGCACTCCCTACGTAGGAATGACGCGGTCATCCCATTGACCTAATACAACACATTGGCCGCCATATCTCACACCCCGGGTGGCCGAAGGCCACCAAATTTGGTTCAGATAAACTTCAACGCAACTAGAAGGCTGTTTCAAAATTTCAAGTCTCTACCTCGAAAAACCACGGAAATATAGTAGTTTGAAAAAGAGCCGTTTTCATCAGGACGTTCCTAATAATAATAATCATAATTTTCATCATCTTCTTCTTCAGATATTTTTGTTGCAGCGCGTAACTCCGAAACCGTTAGACATATGAACGTGGAACTTGTACCAACGCGTTCCTTTTCATGGTCTCCAGCGCATCGGCATAGTTACATTCAGTGTTGGTGTGAATTTCACGCCCCAGGGAGCCTCGAAGTCAGTGAAAAATATACCCAATTTTCACATTTTACCAGATCCAATATATGAGACTACGCCACATTTTGGTAGACTTCTTGGTATCTATCTCTTCGTCTAGTCATTTCGACTACAACCGTCATGGCCGCCAGAGGTCAAAGGTCAGCATTCACGGCTTACTTCACCAACAATATTATTTCACACCGCAGCGAATATTTTTGTACCAAAATTAGTATGTGGCATTGCTACATCGTACTTGAGCATGTGTGACAATTTCAAGTCTGTACTTTGACCTTTGACCCCTACAGGGTTCATTGCATATTTCCAGAATGGTAAGGGGTGTGAACCTTGTCAAAGCATCATTGTGTTTTATTCATTGTTCTGCACCACACCCTAACAATATTTCACACCTCTTCACACTTCAAAAGTATACCTCTAAACTCAGTTTGCGTGTGACTCAAAACAACAGTTCTTTTCAGAGCTACCCTGCTACTTGGAGTCTTGGACTGATCTTGCACAGCACCTGACTGTGATTGCATGTCAAAAAATAAGGCAAACAAGTGAGGGCAAAAAAATCTGTACCAGATAAAAAGAGGGACGTAGGAATGGAGGGGTTCTATAAACGTCAATCTCACACCTACGTTATTGCTAGTGGACTTTTGAACAGGTAAATTAACATCACAAATTGTAATATATCTTAATATTATTTTCATAAACTCCCATACAACTATATGTCAACAGAAAGCTCTGGACCTAATGAACATCATAATGTGGTATTGGTTCCCTAGCAACTAAGTACCAAGGTTTTACACGTGGTTTATCCTTTGTTGTTTGAAATTTTAAACCAATTTTCAATATATTTTCCAATCATATAAATATATTTTATGTGAATAAAGTATTTTAATGCATACAATAAGGTTATAGAATAATATAATCCAACTTTATACAGGTAAATAAGTGGTTTCAACAAAAAACAGTATGACAGTAACTTCTAATATTCCAATAAACTGGATCAAACCTTCTCTTGCTTGCTGCTCTCATAGCAAGTTTTCTACTACTTATACAGCTTCATAACCCCTTCCTACTAATACCTGTAGGAGATAGACTTCTATTCCTACTGGACTTCTGCTTGATTATGCAGGCTTCCCTGAGGCTTCATCATCACTTTCTACAGCTCTAACCCAAGGAAAACGGCTGCAGGGGTAGCTAACTGTCTGTCCTTACTTTGTCCTTCCCTAAAACGGCTAAAATCACCGTTCTCCAGAAGCTCAGTTGCCCCGAAGGTTGTAAAACAAAAACCATAAGCTTCTGATCAAAAGGTCCGAAAATCAGTAAGGGGTCCACCGCAAATAAGCTTGTTGCTATTTTTAACTGAATAATAAGAAAGAGCAGTCTTTTAGATGTCTTTTGATTACTGTATATCGCGCATAGCTTCTGATATTGTATTTTTATGATTTTTTTAAAGTGATCGATTCCCGTGGCCTCATTAATGCGGCTGCAACAGTTAAAGGGGTTAAATGAAGGTACCGAAAAATGTTATCGCTGCTAAGTGTCTGTAATTATATTGGAGCATAGTTGAAGAGTCAATGCAATCTTGCATTTGCTGTTCAAAAAAAGTTTACTAGCAATAATAAACTCACTATGCAGCTGCACAGGAAGGCTTTACTCAGCTATATCAGTTTGGAAGCAGCAAAAATATGCAATGCAACTTCCTCACTTTATCAAGTACAATTTCTCAAAATGGACGCTTTTCTGCATCATATATACTTCTTCCACATTTTGGTTTGAAGCTAGTAGTTTTCAACCATTGACATGTTTGGTTGTTGGAAAACACTCACTAAAACATGAACACACCCCAGCTGTCAGCTGCTTGACACTCATATCACCTGCCAATACATTCACACCTACACTGATATACAAGATTGCACTATTCATATCAACTATTCAACTATTCAACATGCACTATTCATATCAATAGAAGTCTTAAATGTGTCACAACCACTGTCATACTAATCTGCTGTGTACAATTTTAATCTGCCAAAAATTTATCTATTATTTATTTGTAATTTCTAAAGTTCATCTAAAATGGTAGAAAGTTCAGTGCACTGAAAATGCTCATAATACTTCAGTGTTCCTAAATTGCTAAAAAAAATAATGCTAGAATAATCTATTGACCACCACTAATATGAGGTTTGGTTGATGTACCATCATGGGCAGTGAAGGAGTGAGAAAGATTTATGCAGGCATATCCAACACTAGCTGGTAATAAAACAAATTCAATTCTACATTAATCCTACGTATAAACAAGGAAGGAATAAATAAACTGGAGCTGATTGCTTGGAGTTTGCACTCTCAATAGCTAAACGTCATCAAAATCTAACATTCCATCAATGAAACTAAGTTAAATGCAATAGATAATAGCTTAAGAAATGTATGCTGATCATTTTGATATCTCGATGATAAGAATAATGCAGCTATAATTTACCATTATTGTCTACTGAATTTTGGTGGTAAAAACTAGTCATTGAACTCCTCACAAGTGCAGCTCTCCTAACCTGGCTTAGTTTTTACCCCTTTATAGTCAAAATTAGGTTGACTACAACAACATGGACCCTTTGCCAAACCAAAACTGACACAGACAACTGCACATAAGGTGACAATGAAAGGATGTACTGAGTGGTACACAGGTTTAAACTTCACTTAAATGCAAGAGTTGAAAGCTCTAGCTGGCAATATTTATAGGATACATTACGAAAACTATAGCACTAGACTATACGAGTTGCTGTAGTTAACCAGTGAAGGCCTCCATTACTCATAACTAAGTAAAGGAGGAATTTGTAACCATAAGTAAAGTTAATTATTTAAATTTAACTACAATTTTGAATGGGTAGGTCCACATTGTTGATAAGGCAAAAGAATACTTTTTAAATACATGTTTCATGGTTAGGACTGCCCCTTTACATATTGAACTTATTATCTTGTTCTTTTGTATCAAAGGACATTCATCAGTGGGTACTGCAGTTGGAGTGTCCTTTGGAATACTAATTACCATCACTGGAGTAATTGTAGTAGTGGCTATATTATTATTTATATGGAAGAAAAGGCGTAGACTTGCTCAAAGTACTCCACATCAGCGGCTGAGGAACACTGAGGAAAATGAAGATGTAAGTGGCAACAATATTACAAGTTCAACTACTGAAACTCACTCCCAAGCTGCTGTCTTGCCGTCGACTGATGAAACAGTTGTGACACCAACTGCACCACTTCCAAATCCACCTAAATATTCTGAAATAGATACAATGTGTAATACTGGAATTACTCCTGTCCAATTCAATGCATAACTTCCATTTTAGACAGCGAATATAACAGCTAATTCTTAGATAGCTGTTTGTTTTTATGCGTAGTTCTTTTTCTCTTTTTTTTTTGAAATGTTAAGCAATATTTCTATGAACTAAACTAGCTAGTTAGCATTCTTATACTTGTTCTGTTATCTGTAATTATTGTGTCCTGGAAAATCCTAGTTTTTATCGCATAATTGGCTATCATATTGGGAGTTTTTAGTCAGGCAAAGAAAGTTGCCTGCTCACATTAATAAAAACAGGCCCATTGGAAAATTTTTAAATGTCTATCGAGAGTAATAATGTGTTCTCACCAATTTTTTTTATAGTATTGTAACTGCATACAGAAATCATTACTCCATGAGACACATGAATAGAAAAACAAAATCAATGGGGTTAAGTAGTGAAAAAGACTGTTTCAGTTAGTATTAGCATTCTTGTATTACCTGAGCGAGTGTCAGTGGTAAATTAATAGAAAACACTCGTATCTTTTTCATTAGGCATTTGAATTTTTTCGGCTATATTTAATTTAAAGATTAGAGCTGTAACCTTGTGCTATAGCACTTTTGGCCTAGAAAGTTAATTATCTCTCAGGGTTCATTTATTCACTGAGAATGCACTGCATCACTTGTAAGGCTGATTTTATGCTGTAGTATGAAAAAAAATTGAGGCGTAACAGCAGGCACAAGTAATACAAGAATGCTAATACTAACTGAAACAGTCTTTTTTTCACTACTTAACCCCATTGATTTTGTTTTTCTATTGATGTGTCTCATGGAGGAATGATTTCTGTATTCTTATGGTGTTTTTACTGCACCCTAAATTAATTATGAGCCTTAGCAAAAATGATTCTATACTACATTAAGATATTATAAAGTATTTTTTTAATGTTTTAATACATTTACTGGTTGCACCTCGGGGAGGGAGGGTTCCAAATATTATTTGGGTCAAAACTTACGAAATGTATTAAATATTTAATGATTGATTGCACATGATTTAGATATTAATTTATGAGTGAAATGCATAAGTTAACATGCAGTTGACCTATGAATTGCATTGCCCGAAATGGTACATTATCGTTCTTATAATTAAAAAAAAACTTGATTTGATTTGGGGTGGGTGTTAAGATTGCATTCTAAATATACCCCATCTGAATGAATGGTTCATTCATACTTAATGACTCGTCTTTCATTTTTCCTTCCAGTTATAGCTCGCTCTAAGTCTGTGAGTTATCTTTATAGAATTACTCCTAACAATCCTGCTACTATAATCCTAAGCCACATAAAGAAGATGAGTCTTCATCAGGCATTTTCTAGTAGAAACTTGGGGTGACTGGGACATAATGTTGGAGTAGTCCGCAATCTACACATTGGAAGTGAAAACCTCAGCAATTGGATAGGAGCAGATAAATGTTGGGTGCAGTTGTGGAAGGAAGAGGTATGTTTCAGTCAATAATAACATCCACATCTTTCATGCAACACACAGTGTAGTCTGAGGAGGATTAAGGGGAGGAGGCAAGTAAGCCACTTCCCCTTCCCAACCCAGTTTATTAAAAAAATATTAATGATGAAAATTAAATGCACCAACACAGATAAGTCTGTCCATGCAGAAAGCTAGTTTACAGAAATAATAATTTGATTTAATTAAAATCGCCGGGTATTGTCACCAGGATTATTTAAAGCTTTAGTATATTTACAGTGAGCATGCACAACTAATTATCGTGCAGTTTTTATAACAATTATTTGAGAATGTGCAAGTGTACATAATGCATACTAGATGTCAGCATTACTATTCTATGAGATGCTTATAAGTTACTTTATTCACCAAAAGTGCTGTAGCACAAGAGTTCCATGCTTACAGAGCTTTAAATCATTTGATTCTAGCCTCACAAGCCTGAGCCAGCAGTTCAAAGATTAGAACTATTCATAAATTGTCAGCTTGCATGTTAACTCATCCCAACAAGTTTCTATTAGTCTAAGGGCAATATTGCATGATTATGTTTACAATTATAAAGCCTGACATGTATCATTGACTAATGGAAAGATATCAGCAAGGTCTTCCACAGTGCTATTCTTCTCATGTTGTTTGAGAACAAAATACTTCCAATAGATGTTATCTGACATTGTATTGACACAAATGATCTGTTCCAAGGTCGTACTATTGTATTTAATACAACAGTATTTAGTCTTCTAAGGCTGTAGTCTCAGATGAGACATGAAATAATTTTAGTGCCAGTAGTTCTAATCTGAAACCCAAGAGGAAAATTCAATGGTCAGAATCTGACCAAAAAAAAAAAAAAAGCGCAAAAATATTATTTTAAATAGGCAAAATATAAGGGTAAAGTTTTAAATGTATTCTCTCTCTTTCACAGGCTTTTTAAACAATATAGAATTAAAAATATTTGGTCGCTACCGGGAATCGAACCCAGGACTGCTTGTATAGCACACAAGCGCTCTGCCACTGAGCTACTGCTATGCTACAGTCTCACTCTCAACAAACAAACAAAAAATTTCTTTTTCAAAGATTCTTATTATTCGTTGAATTTTTTCCTCAAAAAAGGAGAATCTTGCAATGAGGCTTGACCATTGTCAGTTGAACCTCTACCTTGTGCGCTGTGGGTCTATAATAAAGTAGCTAAAGCTACAGAGGCGCGCCAAGTGTGTCTCTTTAGACAGTAGTTAGTATAATTTAAAAAGCCATAAAGTCTCGGTCTTGTGGACCTTCGAGTGGCTATACTAATGAGATTAATGACCTGCAACATGAGAATATAAACTGAGCTGAGTGAGGTGTTGATACCTGTGCATCACCTGACTCAAGCAAGCAAAAGCCTGCTCAAGACTGCAATAGTAAACAAGTGCATAGGCACACACAAACAGAACAGTAAGTAATTGTGACTAAAAATTAAAAAGCATTAACTGATATACAAGAGCAAAGCAACAGGTCCTTCTGGCGCCTGACGAAGCTGAGGAAGGCGCCAGAAGGAACCCAGGTTAAGGACCAGGGTACCTATTGCAAGAAACAGAAATCAAAACACAACACATATATGTCCATCAGTCTCTGTGTGGCCTCTCCCTAAGAGAGTAGCCTTGGGCAGCTTCCATTGAAGGAGTCTTTGCACGCACAAGTAAATCTCCAGATGAAGGTGGTCGTCTACGTGATACCAGGGGGGCAAAAGGTAAGTCATCATCCCTTAGGGCCTCATAGATGGCGCTGTCGGTGATGGTCGGATGTTGGCGGACGGATAGAACCGTGGTTCCTGGAGGTAAGTTCTGCTTTGGAGCCGGTCTGAGTCTATTATCACGGTCTTCGAATTTCACTTCAGCAAGTACTTCCTTGATGAGCCTCATAGGATAGTTCCTATTAGTAAACCAGGCTACTAGCTGACTTATGGCTTGAGCATAGATGGCCGGGGATGAAGATCTCCTTAGTGTTCGTATTACTTCGGCTTTCACTACGCCCTTGAGGTTCTTTCTTGGGTGGGCTGATGAGTAATGCAGATATGTGTGAGGGTCGATTGCCTTGCTGAATGGTCTGATGTCGAGAATGCCCTCACTGTGGAACCGTTCGCCTTTGAATACAGTAATGTCTAGAAAGTTGATCTTGTTGCGAGACGATTCCATGGTGAAGTTGATAGTAGTCATCCGTGAATTAAGATGGGTGAGTAGTTTGTTGAGCTCTTCTGGGGTCCCTGGAAACAGAGTAAGAATGTCATCAATGAACCGTAGCCAGATGAAAGGTAGAGTTCCTCCCCAGGCGTTCAGAGCATCTGTCTCCAGTTTTCCCATGAAGAGATTCGCCCAAGTCGGGGCAACTGGAGTGCCCATGGCAATCCCTCTGACTTGTTTAAACGTTCTGCCCGCGAATTGGAATGTGTTGCCTGCCAGAATGATCTTTAACATCTCTTTGATCATTGCCTTCTTGGGGTAGTTTGATGAAACCGGTGGGTCCGTTGGGATCGCTTGCTGGAGAGCCATTGAGATGCCTGCCTCATGAGGGATAGATGGATACAAGGCTTTCACATCCAGGGTGGCCAGAATCAGATCTTTCCTTGAGTCTGGAGGGACTTTCAAGCTCTCAATGATCCTGACCGCTTCTTCAGTAGACGAGACGAGGGACTGAACCGATCCCAGATATTCTTTTAGCAAGTTATTACAAAGCTGCGAGAGCTTCTGGGTCGGGCCAGAGCAGCAAGAGACGATCGGACGTAGCTGGTGAGGGTTTTTGTGAACCTTTCTGAGCCAATACAATCTCTGCGCCCTGACGTCCTTGATGTCGGTGGTGTAGTGATTCTTCTCGAAGACGGACAGTAGTTTTTTATTCAGGTGGCAGTCTTTGATTAATTCGTTTGCTTGTCTGGCGGTGTCGAGTGAAGTGTCAGCATCTAATTCCACGTACGTCGAACGGTCTTCCAGCTCTTTGAGGCCTTCAAGGAGATATTGCTTAGTGTCTTGAATGACAATGCAAGTCCCCTTGTCGGCCGGTTTGATGGTGATAGAGCGGTCTTTGCGTAGATTGGTCAGTGCCTTTTGATGTTCGAATGACAAGTTCTGATAATAAGTTCGTTTGTCTGCTGGATCCGGAGTTTCACTGAGTTCCTCTAGTCTGGACCTGATGAGGCCAAGCCGTTCCTCTATGATAGAAGGAAGAGGACTAGACACTGGACTAGAAATCAGACGATTGTAGTGTCGCTGGCATTGGCTGTGGTACTTGTCAAAGAACTCCAAGGGGTCCGGGACCTTTCTCGGAGTAGGCGCAAATTTCAAGCCCAGAGTCAGTACTTCCCGTTCTTCTCTGGATAGAGGTCGAGACAATAAGTTCAGGATTGGATCTTTGTGTTCCGGAGTTTCTGAAGGTGGTAGTTGAACTGCAGACTCCCAGTCTAATGAATTCTCTGGGTTGTTTGGAGTATCCGGATTTGGATTGGAGATGGAGTCCAGGTAGAGTTCTCTGCGAGCTTGTTGCCGTCTTCTCTGTATTTCACAGAGTCTAGCCTGATTGGCACCGTTGGATGGACCAGGGGGCCTTGATGGTGGAGCAGGCGATAAGGATGGTGGAGCAGGTGTAGACGGCACAGGTGGTGTTGTGTGCAGAATTCTGAAGTTGAAGGACTTTTCTGGATCAGATGTGCTAGCTGACTTTGATGGTGGATCAGGCACAGATGTAGGGAGTGGTGCTGAAGGAGGCGGTGACAAAGGCGAGGATGGAGGTGTTTCAGGGATAGATGTAGGAGAGTCAGGTACAGTTGTAGGAGCATCAGGAACACCTGTGGGAGCACCAGGTGGGGGCTGTGCTGGAGGAGGAGAGGCTGGACGAGGGGTATGTGTAGGAGTAACAGGAGTAGGAGTAGGTTGAGGAGTAGGCAACGGGACAGGGTGAGCAGTGGATGGACGGCTTGTAGGAAGAGGAGTGATGAACGAAACTCGTTTAGCCGGTGGTGGGGTTTGATGTAGAACCGGGTCAGGTCTTGCCTGCAACTTTCTAATTCTGTTGTTTCTGGCAGGGACTAGGTCATTCGCTGGCGGTTTCGGTTTGTGTCTATTGTAGACATCAAAGTCCGGGACCTCAATGATGGGATTCGGTCTGCCTGCCAATTCGTTGATCTTGCGTTGGGTGTCTTGTCTCTTGTAGTTCTTGTGTCTGACGATGTTACGGTCGGTGGCGGATAAGAAGCGTTCATGGGAGAGAAGCTCTCCAGTTGAACAGCGTTGTGTAAGTTGGGCCATCTCTTGTTTTGCTTTCAAGGCCAGTGCTTGTGATGAGGAAGCTACCAGCAGCAGATGATCTGCTAGCTGGTTGGTTAGAATCTCCGTGGTCTCTCTGAGAGTTTCTCGGAAGGTTTCTCTTATGTCCGAGAGGTGAGGTTTAATGGTCATGAGAGTCTTGGAGAGTTTTAAGCCCCGGGGACTCCAACCTTTTTCAAGGCTGGTGCGGAGGAGATGGTGTTGGTATCTAGCTGAGTAGAAGGTTAGAGATTCTTTCTTATAGGATTTCCGCTCTTCCAGGAGTTGGTGGTCTTTTTCTGATTGGGGCGGACGGGATGGTCTAGTTCTGGTTCGGTTGGATCGGTAGTTCTGAGGTCTATCATTTCTCCAGGGCCTAGGGTTGCCTCTGTGATTACTGTTTCTCTCGCTGGGAGGACGCCTCTGATAGTGTTGCGATTCGTATCTCCCAGGCATCCCGAGCTGAAGATAGTAGATTTAGGAATTTCGAGTTAGAGACACTGGCTTGGCTGCCAGTAAGGAAAGCTCTATAATAAAGTAGCTAAAGCTACAGAGGCGCGCCAAGTGTGTCTCTTTAGACAGTAGTTAGTATAATTTAAAAAGCCATAAAGTCTCGGTCTTGTGGACCTTCGAGTGGCTATACTAATGAGAGTAATGACCTGCAACATGAGAATATAAACTGAGCTGAGTGAGGTGTTGATACCTGTGCATCACCTGACTCAAGCAAGCAAAAGCCTGCTCAAGACTGCAATAGTAAACAAGTGCATAGGCACACACAAACAGAACAGTAAGTAATTGTGACTAAAAATTAAAAAGAATTAACTGATATACAAGAGCAAAGCAACAGGTCCTTTTTCTTGACTAATATTGGCCTCACCACTTTGTATTTGCTTCCGACCCCCCTGCACATAGGTTTTGACGAACAAGAGGGGAAATTACTTCCATGATACCCCGGAACACGCTCTCTGTGGATGAGAACTGGAAGTAGTTCGATGCATATCTGGCAGAGGAGTGCAGTTAGGGATGAGTTGGGGGGCCCCCTAGATCCAATCCTAAGCCAGATTCGTAGGAGTGGTTGAAGCTAGAATGGGCCCAGCTGGGAGATTGCGTGGAGGCCATCCGAGTGGGACAGGAGAGCTTATGTCTCCAGGAGCTACTATCAAAAGTGTTAGCGTGTAGGGTCTGGGGACGGCTGTGGAACGGCAAGGAGATAGTGGTGTACTGCGGCAACATGGCAGCAGTAGGGGTGGTTAATTCAGGCTACAGTCAGGTAAAAGCTGTCATGCACTTACTGCAGAGCTTATTTTTATTTGGGCCCACTTCTAATTGACAGTGTGGGCAATCCACGCACGAATACAATGCAAATGCCATCAGTCAGGAACCAGACAGTACACAGAGTTTGTGCTGAGGTCAGCATCATTACCCCTTCCCAGTACGGAATCAAACCTGATGTATTTTGTGGTGTGAATGCACAGGAAGTAGGAGGCGGGTAGCACAGTGAAGAATTACCTACATGCAGCAAGGCACACCCAGATTGCACTAGGTTTGAGGGACCCACATATAAGGACGTTTTGCTGGCTTGAGTATGTCATAAAAGGTTTGAAAAGGTCAACAGCGGACAACCTTTGGAGAAGACTTCCCATCACCCTGGAGATTATGGTGAAGCTGAGAGAGGTGTGGCACCAGAATCAGGTTTCGGTGACACTGAAAAATGGGTAAGCAAGAATCATGATGACCATTTGGATTCTTTTCTTCAAAGATGTGAGAAAAGAAATGTAAAATTAAATGAGGAAAAGATTAAATTTTGGCATGGAGGTACCCTTCATTGGCCATTTGGCTACAGCAGATGGTTTGAGAATAGATCCTCACAAGACTCAAACAATTGTTGAGATGCCACCTCCTGCAGATGTTGCTGGAGTGTGATGTCTTCTAGGAATGGCACAATACCTGAGCAAATATCTGCCCCATCTGGCAGATCTCACTAAGCCCTTAAGAGAGCTTACTCACCAGGACAGTCAGTGGATATGGGATCACCCCCAACAAGAAGCCTTAAATATCTGAAGAAAGCAGTTCCAACACTCCTGTGCTCAGGTACTACAACCTCAAGAAGGAGGTGACTCAACAATGCGATGCTTCCCAGTCTGGTTCGGGAGCAGCACTGCTACAAGGAGGTCAACCAGTTGCATATGCATCCAAAGAATTGACACCTACGGAAACAAGGTATGCACAAATTGAAAAGGAACTTCTTGCTATTGTGTTTGCCTGTGGTCACTTTAAGGCATACGTAATGGCTAAGAGTGTGTGCATAATAAGACGGATTATCAACCACTAGTATTAATAGTAGCAAGCCTCTCAACAAAACACCCAGTCGACATCAAATGATGTTACTCACGATTCAGGTAGTGTACAAGGGGGAAAATAAATGGTGAGAAGAAAGTGGCTGATACATTGAGTTGAGCACTCCAGTCTGAAGTTTGATCATGTGCATCTGTGCATAAGCTAGAAGAAGTAGACCACACAGCTTTACAGTAATAAATGCAAGATTGCCAGAGCTCGAGTCACAAGTAAATGAATGTCTTCTTCCATATTACGAAGTCTGAGATGGCAGTGCAAATCTCCCTGGTTTTCAAAAGAGTGATTCCTTGCACCTTAAGGAAGAAGATGGAACTAGTTCACTGTACACATATTGGAATTGAAGGTTGCTTGAGACATGCCCGCAATGTCATAAACTGGCCAGATATGACGACACATTTATATGACTACATTTCTCAAAGTGTGATGTCTCTATGTCATATCGGCCACAGAAAACCAAAGAACCTCTACAGTAACATGAGTTCGTGACAAGACCATGGACAAATGTTGGAGCTGACCTTTGTGAGTTGCAGGGCCGCACACTGCTTGTGATTAGTGATTATTGGAAAGCGAGCGAATCGAGTAAGACACTATCAGGGGTAAAATAGTTTTTTTTCATATATTTGTGGACATACGTATGTCATTTTGTACTTTGACCCTCACATTTTTGTGTTTGCTTTGAGGTCTACCCCTTTCCATACCTCCACTAAACAGAATATTTTGGTTTAGTGATCCTGTATTATTCAAGGACGTTCAATTGTTTGCCCCTTTGTATTAGGTTGTTTCTGAATGCCACAAGATGCACTTAGGTCTTAAAAACTTACTGTTAGACACTCAACACTGTCCAGGCCTACCCGGACCGTATGTGTGCAAGATAACGTGTCATCCAATAATGCATGAACTTTGAACTTGTTAATTGGTTTGTTTGTGTAGCTATTGATTGTTTGGCCCTACCCAGTCTCCTCACTGGCACCACCCACTAAACCCAATGATATATATCACTCTTTTTTCTCTGTTTTGTATTCATTCCATTTTTGTTGAAAATCTGAAACCTAGTTGCTGCAAGCTCAGTATCTATACTTAATCTATCTCTTTAGCTTTGCCTTCACAGTAGGTATAGTTTATCTATTTTATCTATCAGTAGTCACTCTAGCTTGTACTCAGCCTAGCTAGCTGTGGTGGCTAATTGTACTGCTCAATCTAAATAAATAGATAGAGCTGGTCCTTCACATTACTCAACACCAGCTGTGAGGTGCCTTACAACTACCCCGCACAACAACACTGTGCAGTAATTCTTTGGAACTTCTTTCTTTTTTTTCAAATCGCAAAATGTTATGGCTAAAGGTTACTATGGTATTGAGACCTTTTACCAGACATAATTTCAAAAATTTGGTCATTTTTAGTAGCTGTGAGTGCTTATTTTTAAAAGGTACTTGTAACTCAGTCAGGAGCGATATTACAGACTACAGAAAATACCAGTACTCCAGAAATTGAGGTAAGTAGGTAGTTCGTATTTGTTAGATAAGGTATGGTCACAACAGCTACATACTTATACTTTTAGAATGAACTGATTGATTGTTCTGAAGGGTTTCATTTGTGCACAGGCTCGCTTGCCATTTGTGTTCAAGCGCATAACTAGTTATAGCATCTACCTTGAGGTTGAGAATATAAGCAAGCCTAATACATATGGTATCACAAGGTCCTAGTGGTTGTGTTTGCAAGATATGGTGTCCCAGATACCTTAGTTACAGATAATGGGCCTCAATTCCGTTCTGAGGAATTCATTAACTACACGCAAATATAATATTGGACTATATATTATGCAACAGAATACTCTAAATATTAAAAACAAAAACAAAAACAAAAAACAGAAAAAAGTCAAAAGAAATAAAATAAAGACACAAAAATAGCCATAATTATAGCAAGAACTAAATTCTTGGTACATAGTGTAATTTTTTAATATGACTAAATTGTTTTAGGCAGAAGATTAATTTCACCAAAACACATTGGTAAAGGGTTTCCCAATTCATGAGATTTCGTGATGTTGACCAATCCAGTGATGTATCTAACAGGGAAGCCACCAAACTGTTTTTATGGATAACAGTATACCGGTAGGCTGTAGAAGCCATGAAATGGAGGAAACTAAACATAATAACTTGTCTTGTAAATACAAAGAACATTAACCAATAGTTGACTTGTGTACCAATTATGTATTTGTATCAAACATGCTGCAATTCTAGATGCTTTTCATGTGAGAATATCTCCATGATAGAACTGCAATTTCAGATTAAAACTGGAATTCTGTGACAGTGATGACCAGGTGTCTGATAGCTGCAAATTTTTATCAGATTCTTGCCTATATCAGGAGAACCCCAACACATCAAAGACAACCTCTGGCCATTTGTCAAACTATTGCATTGATTGATTTAAACTATTGTGTATTATTTTTGATAATCAAAATGGTAATGGATAAATAATTATAGCCATGTATTCATCTATAGTGGCATCCTATGAAACATCCTCTATCTCATTATGTAGGAAATTAATGAATGAATTTTTTTTTTAATTTAATTTTCCACGGAAACAATAATAATGGTAGCTAATGAGATCAACCCATAATGTATACATTGAAGTGGATTCTAACCACATTGCAGGTGATGGCAAAGGTGGTAGAAAATACCATACCTAGAGGTATATATATATATATATATTTTTTTTTTTAATAATCCTGGCTGAACTGAATTGAGGAAAGTTACAATAGATTAAACATTGTCAACAAACATTGAGTGTGTGCTGTGAGTAACAGTAAATATCTTAAAATTGTTGCTGGCCTTTCAACCAAATATCTTTGTCCTGTTTCAAATGTTGATGATTCATGATGAGGTCATCATGAAGTTCACCGATTAGCTACGAGTTACAAAGAATGTTTCACTAACACCTTGATGGCATATGGCGTGGAATATAGTATAAAAAAGCACTATGAGATAACAAAATGGTTAATTTTACTCCTGTTACGTTAAATTTTAAACTCACTTCCTTTAGTTCAAGGTACATTCCATTAGACTTACGCTCTATTTCTGTAACTTATACACATTTTTACACATTACTTAAAGTTTATTCTTGAGTTTGAAGCTGCATGTGTGAATTGTGATTACCTATCAAGTGCATGCTATGACATGAGCTATGATAGGTGTATGCATTGATGTGCTGGTGTGAACATACTGCTGACTGTCACAAAATTACTGAAGCCATGTTATTCTAGTGCATGTGACATGTCTTACATCAGACTATGTCAATGCACTCCCCTTTGATATCTCTTATTGCCAGATAGATACTGAAATATAAACATGCTACATTACTGTCTGACATTAAGGCTAGCAATGGGGTGCCTTTTATCTTTACATTAATGTTATTTGCTGAATACTGCAATACTTTTTCAAATAAACTTAAGGCTGAATAGTGAAGTCCAAAAAAATAATACTTTTGTTTTGGACTGTTGCCAAATACAGAATTGGGTTTCTATAAAAAGAATGAGTAAAAATTAAGTTTATGACTTCTGCTCAAGATATTTGTATTAAACTCATCATTACTTTTTATCTCTAGGCAAGTCAATACACATAATTCTACTCCTTCCTTCCTTCTTCCTTACTTATATAACTAACATGCATTTTGATATTGGTTGTCATTCTCAGAGAGCCAGACCCAACACTTCCCTTTCTCTCTCTCTCTCTCTCTCTCTCTCTCACCATCCTCCCAAGCACCTCTGTGCAAACATATGATAGAGTTCAGAGATTATAGAGTTTATGCAGCATGATGGAATGCATTCTCCTCATAGGCTCTCCACGCATTGCTTAAATATAATATAAGTCGCACCCACCTGAATCTTAGTCTGGCATATAGGCCCTGCCAGATTATGCTAGCATTTTTTCTGGAATAATAGACACGAAATTGAATAGTGGAATAATTCTAGAATAATAAAAGCATTTAAATGAACAATAAATGGAAATTAAGAATAGTTTAGTCCATATAATCCTTAAATATAATATTTTTTTTGCTTTTACAACATGTGGTTATAAAGCTGTCCTTAATTGGCAGAACAGGTTTTTCTATTATTTATAACAAACGAATGCTATAAAAACATTTCCACTCATTATTTTGTTCCTATGCTTATATTATATAAATTATATTGTGTTTTTGTGAAAATTTAGTCATTCTAATTATTGTGCCTTTCATTCCAAACATTGTGCTTAATAAGAATAATAATTTCCATTCAGTTATACTTCCAGTGTGTATTTATTATGAATAAATTAAATATATTAGCTTCAATTTTTGATCAGCTTTGTATTGTTACACAGTTTATTTGTAGCAGACAAAGTAAAGTAATGATAAAAAATTATGAAATTATGTATAAATTATAATGACTATAATAAGTTAATTAGTGTTTTTGTATTTGTTCTGTAAGTCTAAATATAGTTCCCTGGAAACTTCCAGCTTTTCTCCCAGTCTAGCTGCATGAGTGTTCAGAGATTTATCAGCTCCTGACCATATCAGGAGTTTGGAATCAGGCAAAGAAAGTTGCCTGCTCAAAATAGTAAAAGTAGGTCTTTTGGAAGGATCCAAATGCCTAATGAAAAAATAAGAGTGTTTTCTAACACTGAATTTACCATTGCGACTCACTATACATACCAGCACTCCATCATAATGTTGTACATGGCTCTAGGACATCCAGGAGGAGGAGGAAGTCTGTGCCCTTCATTAATCAAAGCCATTACCTATAAAAGAATATTATTATTAATGAGGAACATGCATACACACTGAAATATACTAAACCTTATTATTTTCAACATCTTCAAAAGGTTTGTGTCCTACACTCCATATCTCATACATGACAGCTCCATAACTCCACACATCACTGGCACTGGAATACTTCCTGTAATGGAGAGCCTATGAAAGTATACTATATTAGAATTATTCATAGTTATCGGTGTGGCCTACCTCAGGTGCCGTCCACTTCACAGGAATCATTCCTCCATGAGACACATAATAGCTCTCATACATAAGGTCTCGAGACATTCCAAAATCTGAAATCTATTCAACATTAATAATATTAGAATTTCCATCAGTGTGCACACATGCAAAAAAGGACTTGTGTCTGTTTGTCAGTCAGTTTGTCTTTTTCTGTCAGTTTGTCAACAGCAGATCTGAAAAAATGACTAATACATTTTATATATACAGCATAAAGGCCATATAAATGATAGTTAAAAGCATCATTACTATTGTAGAAACAGGGCACACAAAACAACAACTTGCCAGTAAGCTTATTGCACAATTACTGCCAGCTATCTCTTACAAACACTATCTGAACTATTATTTTTTGCCTCATGAACTTACATGCTGGTCAGCAAAGAATCACTTAGGGCACACTCATGATAATGTTATTAGTTGTTATATGACTACATTTGTTGAAGTTCTGGTCTTTACAGCATCAAAGTATTCATTTTAGTTTCTTTTTGTTTGCATTGTTTTTTATGTGAATTTGTTTCATTGCGATGGAAACTATTTTTAAGGAAACTAGCTACATTTTTATAACAAGTTGCCTTGGTAATTATAAATTTTATCGAATAGCTATAGCCACTAAAATATAATAATCAAGAATTATGTTGTATGTTGACATAACTATAAATTGCTGACCTTGCAGACCTCATCATCTGAAACCAAGATGTTTCTAGCTGCCAAGTCTCTATGAACAAAGGCCTTGCTAGACAAGTAAGTCATTCCACAAGCGATTTGACGACAGTAACTCAGTAGGGTGTGGTCATCAAATTTTGCCAATTCACTGGCATCACATACAGCTCGTAATAAGTGACTGCGAAGGTCTCCATTTGCCAGCAGCTCTAGAATTATGAGAGTCTAGAAATTGAAATTAATTAATAATGATTTCAAATAATGTGTCGAAATTCAAATAATGTTGTGTGTAGAGCAAGAATCTGAGGTTAATGTGACTACCACACATTCTTACTAAAATGTCTCCTTGTATCAACTTGAGCAAATTGTACACACATACACACACATACACACGCAAATGCAAATGCAAATGCAAAATGCAAATTTTCTTGCTGCCGCTAGGCGGTCACGTGCACCTGGCAGAGCCAGGATGCCTATGCACACTAAGCAGGCACTGTGAGCCGTGCAAGCAAAGCTCCTGGAGCCGGGCTAGGAACTCACAGGAGAACAGGCCTTTCCTCACAGCAAGTGGTGTGGGCACCCAAAGTCCCACCTGGACCATTGCTGTTTCATGAGAAAAGGCCTTGAATTTGCACCCCAGCAAATGCCAGGTGGACTGGTGGGGTGGGAGGCAGATGGCAAATCAGATGGAAAAATTGCCTGAGTTGGGCTTGAACTCAGGACCTCGGGCCCTGAGCCCAGGACACAACCACTACACCACACAGCCACACACACACGCACATACACACACACCTACACACACAAATATACACTAACTATAAACAGATAAGATTTCAAGTTCCAACCCAACATGAAACAACTGAGAAAAAGTTTCTCTGAGTTAGTTTACTCAGCAGAGACATTGATTATTTTTTTCACACTTGTTATTGTTCAGAGCTTTGCTAGCCAAAATAATATACATAATACTTATTACATGAGTCAGAGTGTGATATGGTGAAATATTTCACGTGCAGGCTAACTTATTTTCAAGAGCCAGAGTGAAAATAAAGCCTGAGAGTGAAATATCTTGCCATAACATTCTGACAAGTGTAACAAGTCATTTATTCCACACTAGATACTTTCACTACTGTAGTTAGTACTAGAGGAAGGGGAACTCAGCCAGTTTAGAGCAGCTGCTATAATATCAGCTGGGGTTGTGGGGAGCCCCTAGTAAGTTTTCACTAACTTTACACCATGAGTTACCAAAAAACTACTTCAGTGAAGATATCTAGTGTGGAATAAACCACTTATTACTCTCTCATCAGAGTGATTTGGCTAGATATTTCACTCTTAGGCTTTGCCTTTGGCTAGTGAAAATTGGCTCATGAAAATAAATTAGCCTGCTCATGAAATATTATTTCACCATATCACACTCTGACTCATGTAATAAGTACTATATATAATATATATATATATAGTTGTGTAATGATGAAAGGATGATATTAAGCACTGGAGTGAAGAAAACAAAACATGTGGGCTTGAAGTATTTGTGATTTATTCGTTTTGCCCATCTTTTGTTCTACAATATTGAAACTAATGTATTTTCTAAGAATTGAAATGAAATCATAACACCTAACAATAAGTACCTTTGGTAAAAATATTACTTAATCAAATCCATCTCAGAGTAAAGGCTAAATTTTATGCTTCGATCACTTCAATAAACCAATCACTTAATTTCATGACACATCAAATACAATGGTGGAATGATAAGTTTGCTACATCATGTGATGTCAACTAGGATATCACTAAGACTTTCTGCCAGCTAACATTAAAATCCTATTAGGATGGAAAAGTTCTACTTATCTGCATATTAAAGCTGTAAAGGAGCCTAAGATAGTTGTTTTGTGCAGGCAAAATGTGAAGTCAGTCAGCCATGATAATCAATGTATATTTTATTAAGATGGAATATTTCAGTATGGATTTGAACAAACTGAAATATTCCAGATTAATAAAATATTATACATTTATTTTCTTAACTAACTGACTTCATTATTTAAATGTAAATCAACTGGAACTTTGAGTTCCACTCTCAAACACGTAGCATATCTTACTGGTTCTCCATCAGTGACTACTCCATACATAGTGACCACATTGGGATGGTTGAACTGGCTCATGATGGCTGCCTCTTGCAGGAATCTTATTTTGTCTTCTTCTCCAGCTTCTTTCTTGAGTGTTTTCACAGCTACTTCCACTTTATCATGAGAGTCTAGCCAGATACCACTATAAACCTCTCCGAATTGCCCCGATCCCAACGTCCGTCCTAATCTGTTGTGTAACCAATAAAAATTTCATGGTTCACTATTAGACTAACTCTTATTAAGAAAAGTCTTAAGAATGAAAGTAATGCATGTGTGTTTGTTAATTGAAAATGAAGGCATGAATAAGTTAAATGTGAAAATACAAATGTATGTCAGACACGTCACAACTACTGACATCACAATGGTTACTATTATGATGATTATGTTTTATTCTAATTCAAATAGGAACTCAATTAACAATAATATTATAATTAATAGTATTTTCAGTTTTAAATACTGACATAGCTATCTATCATACTTTATTTATTCTCGATACTATGGGCATGCTATTCTTACTTCCTAGACTGATGCTAATTTTTGTGACATGCGTAAATATAATGTATAATTTAGTTTGGACAGAAGCACATGCTATAATTTATTTGAGTAGTGATGTTGCCTTACTGTATTGAGTCTCTGAATAAATTCTGTGATGCATTATTCTTCTCCAGCTGTGCATACAGAGATTCTTCATTGAAGGATGGAGCTGTGTAGATATCTTCATCCTGTTATTGGAACCATTAATATTCATAAAGACTTTCACCTTCAACTTACCACCGATATTTGAGAAGCTTTGGAAGGTTCTGGCTAAAATATAAAAGTTACGTTAAATTAAATGTGAATTGGCTTATTAATTAATCATGGCTTCCAGCCTGTTCATTATTGCTATCAATGTTATGACCATCACACGTGTCCATAATGCGTGTATATCGGTGTAAGTGTAAATAATAAGTAATATGTCAGGTTAAAAATAAGAATGAGACAACATTATAATATCTTGCCACCTTACATACCACTTCATATGGGCTAGCTGTGGGCATAATTGTAGCACAACCAGAATTGTCCTGTTATAGAAAACAATAAACAAAGCATTGTAAACTTGATGTAAATGCAAATTTCATAATTTAGTGTAAGCTATAGAATGAGTTATCGTACATCTAACAGTGTGTTAGATCTTCTGCAAACTTTTGGACCAATATCTGCATACTCAGCATCTGTGGAAAATTTGCTACTGAATATGTGAAAGGTGGTATTGTTGCTACTTACCTTCTTGAGATATTCCTGTATCTTTTTTAATATTGTTTGCAGATTGAGTTTGCTTCTTTTTCTTGTTGCTGACAAATAGAAGAGCAGCTATCAGAACGACTATAATGACAATTAGAACAAGAAGGACACCAATGCTGCCAGCAACTATCTCTATAGGGGGAGACATTTGACCGCCAATGACTCCAGAAGTAATGTCAGAAGTTAATGCAGTAGGTATCTCACTACTGCTAAGAGTGCTAGTATCTGTAGAATAATGCATAAATTTAAAAACTACTGTTTATCGTCAAATACCTGAAATACTGGCAGTTCTAGCAGAGACTTGATTACCAGAAGTAGTATCCTCAGATGACGATTCCATAGAATTTACTGTAATAGGAATTGCAGTAAGATTTAAAACTCTGCCTTGTCAGAGCAATTAAAATTGGTAGTACTTTAAAAAAATTACATGCACAATATTAGAACTAACTTACTACAGGAAACCCCATTCCCAAAGCTCATCATACTTTTTAATAATTATAACATATCGTTAAATTATATTGTCTTAGTGGGTTTGAGGAATGATGAGAGTGAAATGCATGTGAATAAAATATAGCATTTAGTGCTATAGAAAGAAAAAAGTAGTAGTAGTGGTGATCTTGACATTAATGAAAGTGTTGATTGTAATATTATACTGTGCATGCATGCTTGCTAGGAACATTTTAAAAATTGTAAAAATTGGTGTAGTAAGGAAGATGAGAGAACAAGGAGAGGAGAGCGGAATAAAACGTGAGTGTAATATGACGGAAATGAAGGGGGAAAAATGTTTGGTATTATTCCGAATATAGTATGTTAAGACATGGTCAGAGGAGTACAACTCGAAAACAATACTAGCTATTATGCCATGTCATATAGCTCACTAAATTATTGGAATATTCAATTATGAGAATAATAGCAAATTTTCTCATTCTAACAGCCAATAATAATGTTAATTGAAACTTAACCTGGCATTTTAACTCCTTGTCCAAGTCATTTTCAGGGGTCAACTGAATATGACTTCAGCAAGGAGTAGAAACGTCAGGTCAAGTTTTAAATAACATATTATTGGCTGTTAGAATGAGAAAATTTGCAATTATTATAATTATTTCAGCCGAGAATGACTAAATATTTATGAGAATGTTATGTCACAGTTTATGATTATTTGAAATTATAATATTTCAAACAAAATAATAAATTAATAACTAATAAAAATATTTCGGTGATTTTTTTTCTCAGCCTTCTTTCTAATGAGTAATAATTTTATATTATATTAAAAAACAGAGCTATTCCAGCTGGAATCAATGACATTAGCAGGGTTTTTTTCCTCCATATATATATATATAGCTATACATTTATTGGCTGTAAAAGCAGAAAATATTGGGGCCATAATGTTGTAGAAACAAACATGGTACAAAAAATTAGCAACTACAGCATTCAAATGTTGTAATTTGGCCATAACTGCATTTATTTGGCCACTCTTTGTTAATGTTTGTAGCTATCTTACTGAATAGTTGCAGTTGAAGGAAGTTTAGGCCATTGGAAGAAGAAACTAGTGTCCTGATAAAGTTTATCATAAAGGTTACACCAATTCCTTCTACATCGTCACCAATTTCCAAAGATTCAAATTGATGTTTTGCACAATACATATTGGTATTATTAGGACACATTGTGTCTTCTGAAAATGTTAAAGAAACATCAGTGATATTTTCTCTGATATCATTTTCTTCAATAAAGAACAAAGTTGTCGTCAAGTTAGTATTGATAGAATTGTTAGTGGTTGTCTGGATGCAAATGCGTAAAGTATTGATAAACAAAGTACATTCATTTTCTTCTTCTCTGTCAGAATTATCAGAACTGCCACGTTCTTGTCTTTCAAATCTGACATGATAACTCCCATTAGTAGCTGTGATGACTTGTCCTTCACTGCAAGATAATCTGGGAGGTTCCCTAATGTTACTACGATCAGACATGCATTTCAATTCAATCTGCTGAAAATCTGTGGGATAAGCATAAAAATATCAGTACGTATAAGAGTAAAAGAATATATTAATAATGTTGAAGACCAAAGAAGTTAATCTCAACTGGACTCTATCAGCTAACTAATTATCATTCACTTTTACTTATGCATCATTTCACACTTACCGAGCATGCTCAATTCTTCTTTTATGTACATGCGTATTACTATCACATTCACGTATCACCTTTGGTTACCCGTGATCTCTTTCTTACTTCTCGTTGTTATTCAAACCGTTTTACATCCGAATTTTATCAAGCCACTGCTATACTGTATAATTAATATTTAGCTAATTAGCGAGAAGTCCGGAGCTGGGAATTGTTTCCAGTAAACATTCCCAGTCTGTTACTGAGAGCGGAAGTCTCAGACATCAACCAAGAGGCCAGCCTTACAACCTGACTCACTAGAGGTTGACTGTGCGTGAGTAGTGGGTATATGCTAGTTATGTTTGCTTAGTAGATGGACAATGTAACAAGCTATGTACAATGAAATGGCTATGTAATGATGCCAACCTACAAAAATATTGCAAAACTCCATAGCTACTTCCTGCATCTTCTCACCAAAATCTGTTAAAATTTGTAATTCACTAGTTTGCACTAAATGCTAGATTTCCTCAATTCCTTGCACTCAAATGTACTTTGTATCTACACTTAAATAATAATTTATAGCTACACCTACGACTGGGGACAATAATCAGCATGCAGACAATTAGCTTATGAAATTTTTGATATACTTACGCCCTTCAGAAAACAGACCAGTAGCAACTACCAAGAGAAGTAAGTAAGCCACCATTTCTCCGCACGCACGCACTAAATCCGAGTAGAGCGCAACAGCGTACGTTTTTAAATTGGGCTTACGCAAGATAGATTCCGGTAGTCCGGAGGAGCCAGACCCACGTAGCGGTTCGTCAAGGGTCTGGCTACGCCAGTAGGGCCTGCCGGATTATGCTCGAAATTTTTTATAATTATTCTTTTTTATTTATTCTAATTGTGTTATTATTCCAAGAGTATAATAAATTATTCCATAAATTTTCTTATTATTCTCTTATTATTGCAATTAGAAATAAGTGAAATAGTGACGATTGCATCAGCTAAAAGTTGGTAGTTATGAAATGAATTAGTAAAAGTATTACTATTATACTGAATTACTCAATATAGACCTTTCAGTGGGTGTGGTCGGTGATGTAATCGTGGATTCTCGCCCACGCGGTAGCCATATTGGTTCCAGGATGGTGCTTTGTGCTATGGCTTCGTGTGGAAATAGAAGTACAAGAGACAAGAGCAAGTCTTACTTTAGGCTGCCCAAGGTTGTCACCCATCAAGGAGATAAAACATTCGAGCTAAGTAAGAGAAGGAGGGATGAATGGCTGGCTAGGGAAGAGAAGACATTACACTGAAGCAGCATCCAGACATTCGTGTGTGTTCAGATCATTTTGTTGGTGGACCTGCTAAGCTCTATGATGTGGACAACCCTGACTGGGCTCCTTCATTGAACTTGGGCTACAGTAGTTGCCATTCCACCAGCATTAGCATGGAAAGGTACGAGAGGATTTCTAAGATAAATAGTAGGAAGAGATCTCGAGTTGATGATGGAGCAGATGTTATAGTTAATAGAAGTGAGGTAGTTGATGATAATGAAGGTGATACTACAGTATCTATTGCGGATAATGAAGTTGAAGGAGAAGGAGAAAAAGAAATGAGTGAGAGTGATGATTTGGATAAGGTTGTACAAACAGATTTAACATCTACATATATCAGCAAGTTGGAGGAGAATATAGTTTCACTGGACAGTAAAAATAAATTCATATCAACAGAAGCAGAGAAAGCACATGAAGAGATGGTTAGGGAGAGTGAAGAGCGAGAGAATTTTTTAAAGAAAGAAGTAGCAAGGTTGAAGAAGGAAGTAGACAATTTGGTGTATAATGAGGAAAGTTCTAAAGATAACGATGAGAAAATTGTATTTTTTACAGGTTTGAGCACCTGGGAACTGTTTCATGTCCTGTTCCAGTATATCAAACCTAAGCTGAAACAGTATTCTGTGTTAACTCCCTTTCAGCAGCTTATGATAACTATGATGAGACTTCGACTTGGTCTCAGTGGTCAGGACCTTGCCTATCGTGTTAGGGTCAGTAGTGCCACCATTAGTCGAACCTTTGCACATGTGATTGATGTTCTGTACTATCAACTCAAACCGCTAATCATTTGGCCAGACAGGGACGCACTGAAGAAGACAATGCCTATGGAGTTTCGAAAACACTTTCCAAATTGTGTAGTGATAATGGATTGTTTTGAGATCTTTCTGGAACGTCCCACTAATTTACTAGCTAGAGCTCAAACATTTTCCCAATACAAACATCACAACACAATCAAGTATCTTATTGGAATCACCCCCCAAGGGACAGTGAGTTTCATTTCTGAGGGATGGGGTGGAAGAACCAGTATAAATACCTAACTGAACACTGCTCATTCTTGACTTACTTGGTTCCTGGGGACATGGTCCTTGCAGATCGTGGATTTAATATATCAGATTCTGTCGGGACTTATTGTTCTACTCTGAAAATACCAGCATTCACCAAGGGGAAGAAACAGTTGACCAGTATTGAAGTGGAGCAGACTCGGCAAATTGCCAATGTTTGAATACATGTCGAGCGTGTGATCGGCAATGTTAGACAAAAGTACTCCATCCTCAGTTCTACTCAGCCTATAGATTGTCAACTCAAATGGTGAGGTTACGACACTGGACAAAATTGTGTGTGTTGCATGTGCGTTGGTCAATATGTGTGATTCAGTTGTACCTTTTGACTAATAACAGCCTACCGGTATACTGTTATCCATAAAAGCAGTTTGGTGGCTTCCCTGTTCGATGCATCACTGGATTGGTCAACATCACGAGATCTCATGAATTGGGAAAACCTTGTTTTGTTGAAATTAATCTTCTGCCTAAAACAATTTAGTCATATTAAAAAAATTACACTATGTACCAAGAATTTAGTTCTTTGATACAAACTGCTATAATTATGGCTATTTTTGTGTCTTTATTTTATTTTTTTTGACTTTTTTCTGTTTTTTGTTTTTGTTTTTGTTTTTAATATTTAGAGTATTCTGTTGCATATATAGTCCAATATATATTTGCGTGTAGTTAATGAATTCCTCAGAATGGAATTGAGGCCCATTATCTGTAACTAAGGTATCTGGGACACCATATCTTGCAAACACAACCACTAGGACCTTGTGATACCATATGTATTAGGCTTGCTTATATTCTCAACCTCAAGGTAGATGTTATAACTAGTTATGCGCTTGAACACAAATGGCAAGCGAGCCTGTGCACAAATGAAACCCTTCAGAACAATCAATCAGTTCATTCTAAAAGTATAAGTATGTAGCTGTTGTGACCATACCTTATCTAACAAATACAAACTACCTACTTACCTCAATTTCTGGAGTACTGGTATTTTCCGTAGTCTGTAATATCGCTCCTGACTCAGTTACCAGTACCTTTTAAAAATAAGCACTCACAGCTACTAAAAATGACCAAATTTTGAAATTATGTCTGGTAAAAGGTCTCAATACCAGAGTAACCTTTCGCCATAACATTTTGCGATTTGAAAAAACAAGAAGTTCTAAAGAATTATGCACAGTGTTGTGCGGGGTGGTTGTAAGGCACCTCGCAGCTGGTGTTGAGTAATGCGAAGGACCAGCTCTATCTATTTATTTAGATTGAGCAGTACGATTAGCAACCACAGCTAGCTAGGCTAAGTACAAGCTAGAGTGACTACTGATAGATAAAATAGATAAACTATGCCTACTGTGAAGGCAAAGCTAAAGAGATAGATTAAGTATAGATACTGAGCTTGCAGCAACTAGGTTTCAGATTTTCAACAAAAATGGAATGAATACAAAACAGAGAAAAAAGAGTGATATAATATATCATTGAGTTTAGTGGGTGGTGCCTGCATACAGAACTCAGACAGTGAGGAGACTGGGCAGGGCCAAACAATCAATAGCTACACAAACAAACCAATTAACAAGTTCAAAGTGAACTTGTTATGAACAATATAATAGGCTATATACAATGAAATTGCTATGTAGCTAATGGATGCCAACCTACAAAAAAATTGCAAAATTCATATAGTTACTTGCATCTTTCTCACCAAAATATTATGTTACAATTTAGATTGCACTGAATGCTACTTTTTCCTCAATTCCTTGGTTTGTAACATTAGTGTAGTATGTATCAAATCCACTACTAAGGGAAGTGTTGCCCAATTACTATTTCGTAGTTACATTATTCAAAGCAATCTGAATAGGCAGTAATAATTAGTTTTTTTTTAATATTTGAAGTTGAAGTATTAGCAAACATCTGTGAGTGAGTTCTTTATGCGCTGCATGTGTTTTACTATAAACATGGCATTAAAGAAGCAGTTAAAGTCTTTGATCTCTGTGAAGCAAATGACACTACTAAGAAACATTCATGTTGTGAGGATATCCATCAAAATAGATTATGTTAGCTATTTTAGTTACCATATAGATTAGGTGAAGCACAAATCAATATATAAATTCATTCAACTGAATCACTCAAGTATACTCTGTGTCTACATTATTTATGAAGTTCAAAACAATAAATTTATAATTATCAAGTTCTGACCCTTCATAAAAACCACTTTCTCACTTAAAGGGGTCTGGAAAAAAACAAAGGAAAAATGTGAAAAAATCTTAGTTCTCACCAGGGATTCGAACCTAGGACCACTGGCTTTAGCCACCATTGCTCTAAAACCAGGGTTGTCGTAGCTCAGTGGTTAGAGCACTGGTGGCTAAAGCCAGTGGCCCTGGGTTCGAATCCCCGGCGACAACTAAGATTTTTTCACATTCCTTTGCTTTTTTTCCAGACCCCTTTTAGGTGAGAAAGTGTCAATCTAATAAATTTATAGCTACTCCTACGACTGGGAACAAAAATCAGCATGTAAATGATTAGCTTATGAAAGTTTTGATATACTTACGCCCTTCAGAAAACAGACTAGTTGCAAATACCAAGAGAAGTATATAAGCCACCATTTCTCCGTACGCACTAAATCCGAGTAGAGCGCAACCGTGTACGTTCATAAATAGGGGGCTTAGCTATGTACATTATGTGAGAGATTCGGGTGGGTGCGACTTATAATTTAAGAAGCGGTGCGCGGAGAGCCTAGGAGGAGAATGCAATGTCAACTTATCCATCTGTCTGTTGGTCTGTCTATTATCAGTCAGTTTGTCTGTCTGTCTGTCTATCAGCTCAATACTCTGTCTGTCTGTCTGTCTGTCTGTCTGTCTGCTCAATATTTTGCCTGTCTGTCTGTTTGTTTGCCTGCCTGCCTGGCTATCAATATTCTGTTTGTCTATCAGCTATCATGTATAAGGTTCTATTTCCATGCAGCCTCCATAAAGTAAATATATAAGTGGTGTGGTGTTTTCTCAGAATACTGGAGCCTGAGAGATGCTTAAGTTACTTTATTATCCAAAAGTGCTGTAGCAAAAGGGTTCAGTGCTTACAAAGTGAAATCATTTGATTCTAGCCTCACAAGCCTGAGCCAGCAGCAGTTCAAAGATTAGAACTATTCAAGAACTGTCAGCTTGCATGCTAACTCATCCCAATTAGTCTCTATAATCTAAGGGTAACATTGCATGATTATGTTTACTATTATACAGCCCGAGATGTTTCATTAATTAATAGAATAATATCAGCAAGGCCTTCCACAGTGCTGCTCTTCTTATGTTCTTTGAGAACAAACTACTTCCAAGAAAGGATGTTATCTGACATTGTATTGACACAAATGATCTGTTCTAAGGTATACTATTATATTTATTACAATAATTGTCTATTTAATCTAAAGCACTAGTCTCAGATCAGACACGAAAGAATTGTTTTAGAGCTAGTAGTTCTAATCTGAATAAAGGCTCAAAATATAATTTAAATAGGTTGAAAGGGCAAAGTACATGAAGCATAGCAAAAAATATATATAAGGGAGGGCAAGATTGTCATTAAAAAAAAACCCCTTAATTTATGAAACTGGTGTCCTATTATTTATAACAGTAAAGTGGATTGAAACTTTCTCACCTAAAGGGGTCTGGAAAAAAGCAAAGGAAAAATGCGAAAAAATCTTAGTTGTCGCCAGTTCAAATCCCCGGCGACAACTAAGATTTTTTCACATTTTACCTTTGCTTTTTTTCCAGACCCCTTTAGGTGAGAAAGTTTCAATCTAGTTTTTATGAAGGGTCAGAACTTGATAATTAACAATAAAGTGCTTTAAAAAGTTTGTCTCTATTTTTATATCCTTTCTATTATCGTGCTTTTGTGAAAATTGAGTCATCCTGATTAATGTGTCTTTCATTCCAATATGGTGTTCATAAATATACAAAAAAACAACAATCAAAACGTCCAAGCTGTCTACCTGTGAGAATTCTTCTGAAATTAACAAGAATGACACTATTGCCTACCCTTAACAAACACAACGTTGCTCCCTGAGACAGTTGTTGATTTATACACTTTATACAGGCAAGCATCCATGCACTTACCACCTCCTCACTATAGTTTCCATCAACCATCACTCTCTCAAGTAATGATCTCACATAGTTCACTAAATAACATCTTAGCTATTATTTCCATATCTGGTCTCTAGAATCATTTGATAGAAAAAGCTTCCTCTTCACATCTGCATATATCATGTCTTCAGTTATCTCAGTATTTTGAAGGGCTACGCCATCTGACCTGACAACACCTACAACAATCTGGCCATCTTCATCCTATCGTTCATTCTATATGTTTCCATCATGCGTGGGTAATTTTGAAGTTGAGCTGGCAATAGGGAAGCTGTTAAAAATTTTGGAAACATTCGAATGGCCTCGTGTGATCTATCCTTAAATCTCCCTGTCCTTTTCCTTTTCATGTCTCCAGTCCATCTCTGCTTTTCCCTATGCTCCCTCATTCTAGCTATGTCCTGTTCACTCTCTTTAGTCTTGCAATGTCTTCATCCCTCGCTAGTTTCCACTCAGCAGCTTGCTTTGTAGCTTCTTGCTGGTTCTTCAGTAGTTGGTGTATCCTGTTCAGTATCCCAGTGGACTGCTCTAATATAGCAAGTATTCAACAATGTGTCAGTTGCTACTGACTATTCTCATTCCTCCTGGCCTTGAGTATTTAGATTATTCTCTAATTAGTTGTACTGACATCTAACTGGTTTCTTTGCTTGCTTATTACCCTCTAGATTCATACTTCAGGCTCCCAGTTCCACCAGTTGACCAAAAGCTGGATTCCACATGTACAAAAAAACAAAGACAAAAAGATTTCTGGTATAACACACAAAATTTAAGTCTCAAATGTTTCACTACTATTTCTTCCGACTTAATGTGTCTCATTTTGCCTTCTTGATGATTCAATTGCTTGTCTGTCCTATTGACGTCACCATTCCCTATTCCTCTCCTTGATTACACAGTGTTTCCAATTGACTCCACCGTTCCTCTCACTGCTAGTTGTAATTCCAAGTTTTCTTCGTTCACTACTTTGAACTCACGAGTGGACTTCTTGTTCCACTTCTCTTCACAAGTGGGTTTGTTACCACCACTGGCACCAAGAAACGTGGGGTACACCGGGATTGCTAGCAGAGAAGAGGCTTCCTCCCAGACAGTGCTTGGTAGCCAAAGATCCACCATGTAATTCTATAACCTCCAGCTAAGTGGCTCTGGACCTAACCCTTAGGATTATAGAGGAATAGCAGACAAAATAATGGATGATTTGTCTTAGCACAATCAGACAAGCTGTATTATTCTTCTGACCAGCATGAGTCAGGGCCATGATATATATAATATATATATGACCATTTCCCGCGCATGACAATAAAAAGTAAAACAAGATGTACATAAACACAAACATACTGTTAATAAACTCTAGTTATTAGTGTTCTTGATCTTTGACTTCTTTTCTGGGTGGACATTCCCACACTAGCCTTCTTGAGATATTCCAGCATTTTGTGGAATAGTGTAGTTTGCAGAATGAGTTTGCTTCTTTTTCTTGTTGCTGACAAAGAGAAGAGCAGCTACCAGAATGACTATAATGATATTTAGAACAAGTTATAGGGCACCAATGCTGCCAGCAACTATCTCTATAAGGGGAGACATCTGACCGCCAATGACTCCAGAAGTAATGTCAGAAGTTAATACAGTAGATATCTCACTACTGCTAAGAGTGCTAGTATCTGTAGAATAATGCATGAATTTAATAACAACATATTGTAAACCAAAAGGTGTGTAGTTCACACCAAATTAAGTGTGAACACTTGTAACAATAGTCACACCAAAATAGTGTGATGTGCACACCTCATCATTTAGGTGTGAAGTACATGCCAAATTCAGTCTGAGTTCATGCCAAATTCAGTGTGAATTCACACCCTAAACAGTGTGAACTCATACTTACATTAATGCTGAATTATTTAAAGTTGGGTTGATTTTAATATCACATTTTATATATCAACATTATTATTCAAAAAGAGATTGGTGTATGTTCTGTGCCTGAATTTCAGATTGCATTAATCAGATGACCAAATCTTTGTCAACTCTCTTACCTAGCACACAAGTGTAGGTAGATTACAATGACAATAGCATTGATGTTTTGCCTGCACATGAATATAATTAATGTTCGGTAAAGGGTTCATGCTATTTCCTTGAGTGTGAAATTCATGCTAAGTGTGCATTCACATTAGGGGGAAGTGTGAATAGAACACACTATGCATTGATGGTGGGCATTCATACCACCAGTTTGGTGTGAATTTGATGGGTTTTCACGCTATAATTTTTACAATGCAGTTTATTGTTAAATACCTGAAATACTGGCAGTTCTTGTAGACACTGGATTATCAGAAGTAGTATCCTCAGATGACGATTCCATAGAATTTACTGTAATAGACATCACAAATTAAGATTAAAAACTGATATATTAGCTGTTTCATCTGTATACATATAGCTATTTATTTATTGGCTGTAAAAGCAGAAAATAATAGGATCATAATATTGTTGTAAAAGCAAGCATGTGACAAAAACAAGTAGCAACAAAACAATTCAAATGTTGTAATTTGGCCATAACTGCATTTATTTGGCCATTCTTTGTTAATGTTTGTAGCTATCTTACTGAATAGTTGCAGTTGAAGGAAGTTTAGGCCATTGGAAGAAGAAACTAGTGTCCTGATAAAGTTTATCATAAAGGTTACACCAATTCCTTCTACATCGTCACCAATTTCCAAAGATTCAAATTGATGTTTTGCACAATACATATTGGTATTATTAGGACACATTGTGTCTTCTGAAAATGTTAAAGAAACATCAGTGATATTTTCTCTGATATCATTTTCTTCAATAAAGAACAAAATTGCCGTCAAGTTAGTATTGATAGAATTGTTAGTGGTTGTCTGGATGCAAATGCGTAAAGTATTGATAAACAAAGTACATTCATTTTCTTCTTCTCTGTCAGAATTATCAGAACTGCCACGTTCTTGTCTTTCAAATCTGACATGATAACTCCCATTAGTAGCTGTGATGACTTGTCCTTCACTGCAAGATAATCTGGGAGATTCCTTAATGTTACTACGATCAGACATGCATTTCAATTCAATCTGCAGAAAATCTGTGGGATAATCATAAAAATATCAGTGTGTATAAGAATACAAAAATGAATATATACCCAATTAGTGCATGAGTATATGCTGTATAGTTATAATTATATTTGCTTAGTAGATGGATAATGTAATAGGCTAATGTACAATGGAATTGCTATATTTATTATGAATGCCAACCTACTAAATAATTGCAATACTCCATAGCTATATTTGCTTCTTTCTCACCAAAATCTATTGTAATTGACAGTTTGCACTAAATGCTAATTTTTCCTCAATTCCTTGTTTTGTAACATTAAAATGTAATTACAAGCATTTACTAGTAATATATATCAAATTCATTACTAATGGAAGTGTCTAAGCTCCTTGGCCACTGCAACTTTGAACCCAATCACTACAATTAAATCTATACAATGCAACCTGAATAGGCAGTAATAATAGTTTATTTAAATACTAACTAAAGAAGTTGGAATAGCAAACATGAAAGAAGCAGTTACCAAGCCTTTGATCTCTGTGAAGCAAATGGCACTTACTAAGAAGCATTCATCTTGTGAGGATATCCATCAAAATAAATCATATTAGCCATTTTAGTTACGCATAGCTTATAAAAGTTTTAACAAACTTACGTCCCTCAGAAAAAATTGTAGTTACAACTACCAAGAGAAACATATAAGCCACCATTTTTATCCTCATGCGGGTGTCACAGTAAAATTGGTCCGGGCAAATTGCGGTCCTATCGGACCAAATCCGCTAGCGTTATTGGTCCGGGCTGATAAAGTCTGCTAGCTGATACAGTCCCCCCGGACCAATAACGCTAGCGGATTTGGCCCGTCATCTGCTGATTTGGTCCGCCTAGTTTATCGTCTTCCATGACAGCTATTGCACCGTTTTGGGGGTTCAGGAGTCTACAAGTAGAGGTATGTTCACTTTACTATTGAGCTCTAGCAATTTTGATGTAGTTCAAGTTCCACTGTTCACTGCTATAAATGTAAGAAGATTCCACAGGATATCATCTAACTTTTTTTGTAACTAAATACAATTAGACTGACATTTGAGCCTCTTGCAGGGATTGTAATCACTAGTATGTAATGCTTGATGCCATATGAATTTCTTAGAGGCTTAGGTATTTGCAACTTTTATTTCACAAAACTTGACTAAAACCATTTAGCTATTGGTTTGGAAGTTTTAAGTGAATAATTTTTTTTTGCTTTTAATTTTTCAGATTACTTATTCCACAGAGTATTTAAGAATTGATATAATAGTTGTTACCTAAGCATTAAGCTACATAAAAGATTCAGATTCAACTTGAACCAAAGAAACTACTACTAGCTAAATAAGCTTCATTTTCATTTCATACTGGAGAATATCATGAGTCTGAGTGCCACCAGGCACAAGTGTAAATAGAACCAATCAGACGAATTAAATAAATTTATTATGAACTGCTCATGTGTTGATGCCATAGTTACTATTGCTATGGCATTGTAAACACCATAAACAAATTTGTAACCTGGAAGGACGTAATGACCCAACGTGATAACTGTGAACACAGGTGATATGGGAAAATATTACCCTAGGCCTCATCCTGTTTACTTTAGTGCATTTTCTATGTAGCAGCAGTTATCAGGACCTGTTCAGTATTATAATAAAAAATATCATGATATTTTTTCCTATTATGTTCAACATTTGCTTCTTATTGTGTGTGTGTGTGTGTGTGTGTGTGTGTGTAGTGTGTGTGTGTGTGTGTGTGTGTGTGTGTGTGTGTGTGTGTGTGTGTGTGTGTGCGTGTGTTGTTCTCGTGCTTCTAAAATGTTTTTACTACCGGTTAGCTATAAATATCTCCTAAAATGTGAGGTATTGCTTTTTTCAATTATGCCTCTTATGTTTATGGCTTCATTTATGGTATGGCATGGATACATGTCTGCTTTTATCCTACTAGTACGAAACTTTGAAGTTATAAAAAATGATGATTTTTGAATTTGAAAAAACTGTGATATGACCTTTGATAATTTTTAAATTGTGATACATAGCTATGCAGTAATTAGATTATACTGTAGTGATTGCATACTTTTATCAAGCATGTCCATATTTGCTTACTCCGTGAAGACTTCAGTTTGAAAGTTGAAATACCTTTTTCACGTTTTTGATTGGGCTGAATAATGATGACAATGTGGTGACTAAACTAATTTAGATTCTCCACTGCAATTACATAATGTAGTGTATAACATTGCCTTTCTGTTCATTAAACCTTTTTGCAAACCTAATTGCTACTATTCTCTTACTACAATGACTGCTTTTTAATTAGTTACTATTATTAGCTAAATATACCCAAAAATGTTTCAGCCTCTTGCACAAGCCATCTCAGAAGATGATAAAATTTGGCTGATATTTCCTAGAAATTAGCAATATATTAAAAAAAATTTCAGCCAACAAAATATGACCTTCAGTTTGAAAGGGATAATGTATGTACACAAGTCAAGTGCTTAAATTATATATACAACACAGAAGCATTATTTGACATAATAATGAAGTTGAATACAACAAAATGTAAGTGATCTTGTAGAAACTATTCCTGAGTTAGACTTGTTCACCAAGGTAAATACACTTTTAGTCGATAGTTGCAAGCCTCGCTTAAATAGCTTCTGTCAATGATTAGTATTTTTATCTGTCAGAAATGGTAGCTATGGTATAAAATAGTTAAACCATGGAAACTCTCAAAATTATCGCTGGATAACTCCTCAAACCAATGGTTTAGCTATTACATATTCTCCCGTATTTAATGCTATTTATTGAATTCTCCAAGCAGTGCATACATAGCGAGTAAAATGAATTGAAAAATGTACTCTGACTGTTTGAGAAAAAGTCTAAATCACTTTCACATGATATTTTCATTTGCCTTCGGCTCCCATTTTATACTCTGACTCATGCTATGTACAATACTTGAGTCAGAGTACATTAATAAGAGAACTACTTTACGAGCACTTTAAATATTTTCAAAATATTTTATTAATCATTTCTAATACGATTTCAATAGATTTTACTCGCTACACGCGTGCTACATGGAGAATTCAATAATCAAATGATCTGCTGGCCACATTGTGTGAAGACATGGTTAATTAACATGTTAGAATTTCTTTAGAACTATTCATTATTAAAGGCAATTAGAGAATGCACGTAATATCATTGTCAATTCTCAGTTGCTTCATTTGCTCTTGTCTATTTTGAATTAAAAAAGATCAGGCATTGCATTTAGAATATACTGCATTTAAAACTTGTCTCACAATTATATTCATTCGGTGCAGCAATTATGTACATAAAGGGTGTGTGGTTAACCACATGGCTCAGCTACCTCACTATAGTTGGATTGTGCAGAAAACAACAACAAAAGAACAAGCATCACAGGCATAACTAGCATGAGGACTGTATAGCCACAGGAACCAATGCACTCAACAACTTGTAAACACTCATGGAAATATTGGGGTTGTTACAAAGAGTAATTTAGTGGAAATAAAATTTGTAGATGTTTTACTATATTTTTTAACTATCTAGTATAATGTTGACGTGTTAGAGATTTAATTATAGGTAGTCTAAGCAATTTAGATCTTAAACGACTGTTTTTATTGTTTGATGTTGCCATCTTCATTTTCTGCTATTACTATTCCTTTAGAAGTTACCACTTATGTACAGAGAACTAATATCTCGTCTTATCTTTTTGTTTGAATACTAGAAAGATAAACCTGGAATAAAGGTATGCATTCATATAAATATGATTTTTAGGGAGTATTTATATTAGTCAAAAATCTGGTTTTTAATTTAAAATTCATCAGACTTAAAGCAATACTTAAATGATATGAAACATATCATTATAAGTAATGATATGCTTGCTCAATATTTGCTACTTGTTGTCCTAAATAGTTATCTTTTAGTTTGATTTACCATCTAGAATTGTCAGCTTGTTAATTTAGCTAATGATGCAGGACGATATGTTATCTTGATCAAGTTATCAGATTTCAAATATGTGCTATGAAAACTGAAAAAAAGGTATCTATGAATTAGAAATGCCACCTATTGAATTAAGAAATTCTGTACTTGCACCAGTTACCATTACTGGGCTACATGTGTGTATGGGTGTGTGTTTGCGCATGCGTGCATGCATGCTGCGTGCGTGCGTGCGTGTGTGCATGCGTGCGTGTAAATATAGCCAAAGAATCAATTATTCTTTCAAAGTATTACCTACTCTTTCCCCTCTCTCTTTTCCTTCCTTCTATTCTCGATACTTTATTCCCACTCACCTCCAACCCCCCACCTCCTCCCCCATATTATTATTATTGTTATTATTATTATTATTATTATTATTATTATTATTATTATTATTATGTGTATATCAACTTTGTGTGAGTCCAGGTGATTGTGCATGGCTATTGTCAAGCCATTGGACAATATGACCCTGGAACACTCTCACCTCTCATCAGTGGCGTAGCTGGAGAGAAACTGCTGGAGGGTCCTAGTTTTGTGACCTATAAATGTATGAACCAAGTTTAAATTGAATTTATGACTAATTGATAAAATATTTTTGATGGGAGGGCCAAGTCCCTCCAGGCCCCCCTCAGCTACGCCACTGTCCCTCATAGGTTAATAATGAAGAGTTAACAAAAAAAGTGTGTGTGTGTGTATGTATGTGTGTGTGCATGTGTGTGTGAGGTGCTATGTTTCCTCTTTGGACCATGACCTTGTCAATGGAGGGGCTTAAGCGCACCAATGAACCCACAATTGTTAAGTTTTGGGGGTAGTTGCTGACTAAGCATGGTCCAAGTAGACTAAAGTAAATAGATCCAGGGCATTGCCTGATGGTGCCACTTAACAAGAACTCCATGTAATCTCAAGTACGTCCTGTTTAAAGCTTATTATGAGATGCTGGTGCCAGTAATACTTAGGGTATGTCATTCTTGCCCCCCTCCCCCCCCCCATCTTGGAAAACCACTTGACCAATTACTGGCAGTGGTGACAAGGTTAAGGTGTTAAGTATAAGATACATTAGTGAGATTACTGGTTCACCAGATGTAAGATGTACGGTACTTTCTTCTTAGTAACTGTGACCAGGCAGCTAACCAGAAATTAATTAGTAATATTAAACATTTCATTTGTAGTTACATAAAAAATTATTGAGTATAATGATACCAAAGTGCAATTTTAAATTGTAAAAGTGATCTGTAGTAAATCATTCAGTTCTTGCATTTTGGGCACACCCAGGGTTTCTTCTTGCTATTCCAATCTGTATTACTTATTCTGCTACATTCCCTGTGGTACCACTCTCCACATTCATTACAGCATACCATACTACGACCTTTTTCAGGCTGTCGACAGCTACAATAAATTGGTATCTTTTGAGTGTCAAAAGTTGCCTTTCTTTGCTCACTTTTGCTTGGAAATGTTGTGAGAGTTTTGCTCTCAAATACTTTCAATAATTCTGATCTTAACGTTTCTTGGTTAAAAGTTATGAGTTCAGGTTTTTGTCCATTACAAATGGCAGCTGCAAAAGCGATCGCTAAGGGACCACAGTCAGAACCTCCCTTCTGAATTTGAACATTCATATAATTTACTTTGATGTCTTTGCTATTTGTGTGCAGTAAGTCTGCGATTATTTCTTCTAGATCTTCACTGAGTAGTAAATGCATGCTGTCATAAATTTTGACAGTGGCAGGTTGACATCCTACTGTAGATACTGTCATCCAATGGTTGCCGCTGTGGTTTAATATTTGCACAAAGGGGTTCAAGTGATGAACAGTAAATGTCCTTGTGTATTGCAATGTAGGGCTTTCCAGTCCAGCTATACCATAGGTATTTCTCAAAATGGTCTGTGCTGCATCTATGTGACGGTCATTTAACCACATGTTGCTGGTTAGGATATCCTTATCAGTAATTGAGAGTGAGATTTGGCCAACAACAGTCCATATTTTTTTCTCCTGTACTGCATTCGTTTCGGCTACCTCAATCACTGCAGTAGACTGCATTGCAGCTAGCTTTTGAGATCCTGTATTAATGCATGCTCGACCAGGATGACATTGTGGTCCAC
>WLWD01002099.1_pt1 | contig 39347 bp, 23 predicted proteins | sample 6712731 | NCBI WGS metagenome assembly WLWD01 (sample SAMN12718690, study PRJNA576275) | sponge metagenome | isolation source: marine sponge | host: Mycale hentscheli | place: New Zealand: South Island, Marlborough, Capsize Point | collected 2014-11-01
CAGTCAAGTACGTGTGTGTTGGTATTTCAGTCAAGTACGTCTGTGTTGGTATTTCAGTCAAGTACGTGTGTGTTGGTATTTCAGTCAAGTACGTGTGTGTTGGTATTTCAGTCAAGTACGTCTGTGTTGGTATTTCAGTCAAGTACGTCTGTGTTGGTATTTCAGTCAAGTTAGCATAAGTCTTGTCCACAGAGTTGGTGGGGTCACAAATTTTCATGCAAGATACATATTTTTCCCACCCAGCAAGATTCTCTCTAAAAACACCATTTAGTATGCGGTGCTCTACCACACTAGCACACTATAGGGACAGCCAATAATATTTTACTCTGAAGTCATTAATATGATTGATTGCAGATCGGGAAGGAGTGAATGCTTTGGTGCGTGTCCTCATGGTACTGCCACTGCTACTGCCAGATGTGTGAATTAAAGCTGATCCCAGCAAGGTCATTATACTATGCAGAGGTAAATTTTTTTTATTAAACCACTTTCAATTATCCCCCCTACCCCCCTGTGTCTGATGCAATACTTTGTTTTATTTATTTATTTGACGTATCCATTTTCATTTTAATCAGGTCTTGACTAACAAAATTTGTTTTATTTGACTCGATCAATTCCATAGGCATACCAACATCCAGATTGAATTAACCCTTTAGTTGGTGGAGTCGCCGATTGGTGAAACTAAGAAAATATATCATTTTTATCACTTGAAACTGAATTTATATTTTTTATTTTTTTATTTATTATAATTATTATTATTATATTATTATTATTATTATATTATTATTATTATTATTATTATTATGTCTCTGTAGGAGTGTGTGAATATCCATTCAGTTGTGGAAGAGGTCTCCTATCTTGCTCCTTATATCTTAATGACAGGAAGTCTACTTCAGCCAGAGCAAGCTTTCTTGGTGATAGATAAGAAGATCATTAATGAAGTAATGAATTTTGAGGACATTCCATTTATTTTAACAAGTGCTTATTTTGTTTTTAATATAAAGTACCCAGTTGGATGCAATAATTTTTATTCATTTTTGGAAATATTACTTTTTCAGTTTCCGACCAAAAAGGCCTCAATTTCTGCATTTACTCACGTCTCTGTCTTTTTAATTTGAATTTTTTAATTTTTAATAAATCTTTTAATTCTGATGATACACCACACAATGTATAATGGGTTTACCTGCAAGGCTCAGGTGGCTGGTTTTGAAGATCTGATCCAGAAGATGGCTGCTCGGCTTAATTGAGTCTGCTGTAATTGGTGTGGGTGGAGTTTGGGAAGTAGGAGGTAACACTAAAGCGGTGTGTATCCACACAAACAGCAGTGTGAGCTTACGCTCGTAAGTGTGTACAACACACCAACAAAGGTGTGAGCTTACACTCTTAAGGGTGTGTACAACACATTCATTGAGCGTGAACCCCACGCTATTTTGGGTGTGAGTATAGGGACAAGTGCGTCACACTCAATTTGGTACTTGTAGTCCATCAGGCCAAGTAGCACCCTCACTGTGTTGAGACCATAAATACAGTAGTTCCTTTCGATACTAGTGTTAGCTATCATAGAGGTGAGAGGAATTTTATGGGACTAGTTCCAATTTTTGGAAGTTTCTTAAAACTTCCTCGAGCTGTGATATTAATTTTGTGACACAAATAGAAATGAAAAAGGCTCGCAACATACAAACATTCTGTATCCAAAAATCCTGGCAAAAATTATAAATTGTACTTATAACACGACTTGGAGTGAAATATCACCAGATATTTCATGAGCAAGTGACCGTATTTCACGAGCTGAAGGTGAGTTAAATACAGCTGCGAGTGAAATGTCAAATGGTATTTCATGACCAAGGAGTGAAATAAGTACTTTATTTCAATATTTCATGCATACAACAAGAGTATCCTTCTTTCTCTTCAAAAAACGGCCTCTATGCCATACGTGAAACATTGTAAATAAGCCTACAGACAAGCGGCTACAGGAAAAAAATTAATATCATTACACATGTATCGCATTTAATAATTTTGTAATTTTTTTCCCTTCATTGTTGCTAGGTACAAGTGTAGTAAGGCTATGCAAATTATGCTGGGATTCCTGTAGGCCTAATAAGGCAACACCTGGATGCCTGAGCACTGCTGGCATAATGGTACCAATTGCAGTGCACCTACTCTTCTGGGCGCAAGTTGGTAAAGGGTCTGAAGAGAAAAAAACATGCTGGCAAGGCATTGGAGCATAGCATAATGGGAAGCAGAAAGAGCATAATTGTTCCTGATGTGTACCTTTGATCTCCCTCCCCACCTGCAAAGATTATGCTACCTTGGTAATAGTGTTTATGAGTGAAGGTGTTAAAATGACTGTAGATATAGAAAAAAACACTTGTACATTTACTTTGATAATGTAGTGAGAGAATTAGTTGTGATGCATTCAGTAATTTAGGGATCTGGTTGGAATGGAGTCTGCTTTAGGGTTGGATTCAAGAGAACAAGTGGCGAGGCTAACTCCACCAGCCACCTTCTCCTCCAGAGGTTCTTAGTAGCAGTGTTGTGGCCATCTTGGCCCCCTCCCCATTTGGCCAAAATTAGTAAGGAAAATTATAAGGCACAAACGATTGCTTACCATCATATTTATTCCTATTGTTGTTTATGTATTATAGATCAAGTGACCGGACTGAGTTTTTGTTTGCTGGTGAAGACTGAACAATTTTAATTAACAACATTCATTCTTTTTCTGTTATATTTTATAATGAGATATTGATTTATTTTCCATATTCCATAAAATATACAATTAATATTTTGAAATAAAATTTTGAATATTGATTTTGATATAATTTGAGTTGGTTAACAGGAAGCTTCAAGGGAGTTGTGAATGTGACTGTGAAATAGTTGCTGGACATGTCCAAATAGTTACCCCAATAGTTCCATACCTGTCAAATGGTTACCATATATACAGAGAGAAGTTGCAGACTTGACAATCTACTAAGTTGGCAATTGGCAAACTAGGACTTTTGGCCCTGCAAGTATACTAATTAGCTACACACAAATTCTGCAGAAACAAACAATGACGTATCACATGTCATAAAGATTTAGTAAGGTGTTGGTTGAAACTGTACGGCTACCACAATTTGATCTCTTCCACACTCCATTGTGTATTTACACCACCTTCTAGCTATAGCGCCCGGAGAAGGGTCTGCGATACTATTCGATTCTTACCTAAATTCCAGGTTTAGTAGCCACGCTTTACCATTAAGTTGACCAGTCCGTATTGGGGCGGGGTCTCGCTCACGCTGCAAGCACGGGAGAGAGCCCTGGTAAAGGGTTATAGCATTCACCAAAAGTCACTGAAGTCGGAAAAGGGTTTCTTTCTTCAAAGATACCTGCCAGCACGTTGTGGTGTAGTGGGCATAACTAGGAGGTGAGTGGACTGGGTTGGTGTTGCTGGGGTAGAATCAGCCTGCAATCTTTATGTCGAGTGGCAATTTATTCAGGTAAATTATATAAAAATGGTTTTTATTTAACATGTTATGATGTTCTTCTGTGATAATCACAATATAGCAGATAGAAGGTATAATTTGTATGTGTATGCAAAATATTTCATGAGTAGTGTGTTTTATAAATAAGACCCTTTACTGAACCGTTCCACTAGGAAGGATATGGTCTATTGCCCACATCTAACTTGTTCTTCTGGAATACTAGTCTGGCACGCGCAGACCCTTTACCTATTTTAAATACTGTCGAAGAGGAAAGGGTCTGGTCACAGCCAATTGTAAGTAGTTGTGTCATTATGTAATGGTTATGTAACAGATCAGCATAATTAGTTTTGCGAGGAAATAAATCAGGGAACAGCGTTACTTCATTGATTTCAATCTAGTTGCTGACTAATTTCAATCCAAGCTTATTGAACACTTCTTCCAGAGCTTTAAAATCTAATAACACTTTGGCACACTCGACCTGCCATTTTCCTTAATTTTATTTAGCGCGAACAAATTCTGAACAATCTGATTGGGCCGCTGTCCTGGCAGCGTAGACACAACTACCACAATTGGGGAGTGACCAGACCCTTTCCTCCCTGGCAGTATTTAAAGAGGTAAAGGGTCTGTATGCGCCAGACTACTGGAATACTGTGTTTAACCGCAAGTAAATGAATAAAATGTATGCAATACTCGGTAAAGTGTTTAGTGCAGTATCCGTATCATGCCTTCCCCATTGATATCCAGCAATGGTGCTAACTGTTCTTGGATACACACGACACCTACTGAGGGAAGATTTCTAGACTCGTATTAGTCACAGTACATCTCCTTAACGGTAGAGAATGTACTTTAAGAGAGTGCTTGTAGCAATCTGTTGTTTGTTATTATAGTATTCTATCTACAGACGTTGTAGTGTTGCCATGTTTGAGGCGCCTTTGATTTGTAGAGATAGCTCGTAAGTAGTGTACCTGCCCTCTTTTAATCAAAACACATACCCTCACCATACACTGTACACGTCCAATACATTCCAGATTCTGGGCATAACGAGTTTGATATGGCCAATTTGCCAGAACCTTCCGAGTGGAGTGGTTAGGTATAGTGTCTGACCTATGAGTCTAGCATTCCCTTACCCCCACAAAAAAAAATTCTGGTTCGGATGTTCTAATTATTGCTTCCTCCGGGTACCGATTGTGATAGACAGACAATTCATTTTGTACCTCTCAACAGTGCAACCCGATGTTAAAATAGAATAGAAACCTTTCATTAGTTTCTTGTAATTTATCATTGTTGGTTAATTTAATTTTGGTGGTGTAAGTGTGATAATTTAGCTATATGTACTGATGACATTTTAGATGCAGTATACTAATTTATTACTCAGGAAATTGGAGTTCTCTACAAAGGGGGAGTAATATTTTCAGATGTGGAAGTGGCAACTTAAGAAGTCTTATTTTGATGTAAGTTTTCTACTGAAAGCCTTCTGTGTTACCCTAATTTAAATAGTTGCTTACAGTTTTATATTCGTATAATTAGTAGTCATGTAAAATTTATATTGTAGAATTGAGTATTTTGAAGCATACTACACAGTGGATGTTTATTTCAATGGATGAAAGTCATGGAAGATGAGACTTGGTGCTACTATCATCTTAACTTGCTACATATAAATGGACGCTAGAGGTTTTCATAACTCTCAGACTAAACTGTAGAGATAACTTGGTATAGTTTTTCTCATTTTTCTATCGGAATTGAATGACTTAATTGTAGTACAGTATGGGTGGGCATATATATATATATTATTTGGACTGGTCAGATTATACAATAACCTGGTTGACATTGTTCATGACAGGATGTGCTGACATTATTCAATACTGATTAGTACAGATGTACTGATAGTGTTCGTGACAGTTTCAGTTTAGATAGACTGATGTTATTCAGGACAGATCCAGTAAAGATGAGATGACATCGTGCAGGATAGGTCCAGTAAAGATGGGATGACATCGTGCAGGATAGGACCAGTAAAGATGGGATGTCATCATGCAGGATAGGACCAGTAAAGATGGGATGACATCGTGCAGGATAGGACCAGTAAAGATGGGATGTCATCATTCCGGATAGGTCCAGTAAAGATGGGATATCATCATGCAGGATAGGACCAGGAAAGGAAAGACGGGCCCCCACTTCTATCCCCCCGGATGACATCATGAGGATAGGTCCAGAAGAGGGAGATGTCATCATGCAGGATAGGTCCAGTAAAGATGGGATGTCATCATGCAGGATAGGTCCAGTAAAGATGGGATGTCATCATGCCGGATAGGTCCAGTAAAGATGGGATGACATCGTGCAGGATAGGTCCAGTAAAGATGGGATTTCATCATGCCGGATAGGTCCAGTAAAGATGGGATGTCATCATGCAGGATAGGTTTAGTAAAGATGGGATGACGTTATGTTGGACAGATCCAGTGAACATGAGGTGGACGATATCTGAAATTTATTACACAGAACATGAGGTGGCATGTACTCAAGGATAGGTGTAGGGTAACGTGAGCTGTCATGGACCAGTCTATTCAAAGGAAAGGCTATAGGAAATTTTGCCCTGTACTAGTATAGGATAGGTACAGGGAAACCAGATATTCCCTGACATTTGGAAAGGTTCGGTACAGATGGGATGTTGTCATGCAGGATAAGTCCAGTAAAGATGGGATGCCGTAATTCAGGACAGGTCCAATAAAAATGGGATGACATCATGCAGGATTGGTCCAGTATAGATGGAATGACATCATGTTGGACAGGTCCAGTGAACATGAGGTGGAAGATATCTGAAATATTACACAGAACATGAGGTGGCATGTACTCAAGGATAGGTGTAGGGTAACGTGAGCTGTCATGGATCAGTCTATTCAAAGGAAAGGCTATAGGAAATTTTGCCCTGTACTGTTATAGGATAGGTACAGGGAAACCAGATATTCCCTGGCATTAGGAAAGGTGACAACCATGTGACTGACAGGTGACCTTCCAGTAACCTTTCCTTTTACTGACCTGGTACAGGAAATCTGGATATTTTTCCAGTGATAGCACTTCACAGAGTAAGTCCCTTTAATGTGCCAGAATTGTTAGTTTTGACTTAGTTTTCAAGAAAAAGCGACTACAATCGTACGTTACGGTAATGGGAACCGCCCCTTAAAAAACTAAAAACTTGCTTGTCACGTGAGCCAGCTTTCAGGTTGCAAATCACTTTTAAATAGCTAACAATTACATGGATTCAGCGTGCGGTGTTCCGTGGCATAGTTGTTGAGTGAGCGAATAGCTAACATAGACGCTTCTGGTTCAAACTCAAGTAGTTTTTTTTTTTTTTTTTTTCTTCTTGCCTTATTTTTAGCTTCCTGTGGTTTTTATTGCTTTCCTACCTTTTCCTTTCATTTCCTCTTTCTTTTGTCCCTCTTCATTGTCTTTTTCTCTTTCCTGCCTCTCTTCATGCCACTTCTCTTTCATACTAGCTAACAAGCACTGAGGGTTTGCACTTCAGTGCTCTAGTTCATTCATTAACCCTCAGCGCGCATGCGCCCAGAGGGTTACAGTAGTCATCCTGTCAGTCATTCCGTCAGTCAACAGGGGATCTCGAAGATTACGGCTACCCACACTGTTAAAAATGAAGTGTTCCAGTAACACTGCTAGGAGCGTTCCCAGGAGAGGGAGGAATTTATGCCCCACCCATGTTTCCTGAACACTGCACGAGGGTTATAATATAACACTCTGAGAGGTGTTTGGACAACATCTTTAGCAGAGTTGTATTAACACCTTCTGCAAGCTTATTACAACACTAAATAACATGTTTCAATGGCACTGCTAATAAATAATGACCACACCTCATTCACATAACCTCAAAATTTTTAGATAAATAAATGATTGACAATGAATATATAAAAATAGATTGAATAAAGTAGCTAAACAGTTTTAAAGCTGTCCTTTCAACATGAGTAGATAAAATATCATGATATGCACTCCATTTATGATCCATCATGTTCAAGATAAATGTACCTGCATTGACACAAAAAAATATTACATAAATCAATAAGCAATATACAAACACATTCATACATGCTAGTAAACACATATTCTAAACACACACCCAGACTCAGCTAAACACTCAATTCTAAACACGCTCATAAATGCAACTAAACAAACTATCCAAAATATGTGACCCTCTACGGGAAAATCGGGCACAGCGCGGCAAGTGGCCTAATCCGCTGTAAATGTCGCCGTCAAAATACAGCTCTCAGTTTAGTAGTACGTACAGTGGCTATCATGAGTGAAGCCAAGAATCTTGCTAGAGCATTAAACCTCAGCCACCGTGATGGTCTGGACATGATGGGTGGAGCTGACTCTGAAGCCATGGCTCCAGGAAGTGAGGAACCGCTTTCTGACTGTAAGTCACTTATTACAGTTAACTATAACCCTCATCAGTTCATCATCTTTTTTTCCCTTTTTTTTTAGGTGATGAAGAATTTGATGGCCATTTTACCAACTATTATGAAGGTAAAAATTTAAATTTAAATTTTTTTTTGATAAAAAAACCAAACAAAACAACTTCTTATAAAGCTTCTAGGGATGTCTCATCAGCAGAGTTGAAGACGAAGATGACCTCTATGATCCTCTGGATTCTTTGGACTGCTCTGTACCAGACATCGAGCCTTTATCATTGCATCCTGACCACTCATCTGTTTTCTTGTCACCACCCCATTCCGACCCCACTTTTCTTTCCCCTTCCGATACTGTGTCCGTTGCCTGCCGACGGAACAGCATCATCTGTGTTAAGGAAAGGAAGAGGTCAAGAAAGCCATCACCAGCAAGGACGAAACGACTTACCTCAACTGAGCAGTTAGACCAGTTTTTAGCCAGTCACAGTCACCAACTCCTTCACCATCACCAGTTTCGTCCGCCCTTCTAAAAGAATTAGAAGTACAGACATCAATTATTAATTATTATTTTTTTATTTTCAGTCATCTCTTTTAAATTATGTATCATCTATACAAGTAATACACACCTTTACTTTGTTCTTATGTCCAGTGTTATCAAAATCTATCTATTTACATTGAATACGCAATATAATTATCCCAACTCAGCTAAAACCACAAAAAAAATACTCTAGTGGACAATAGTAAAAACAGACATTACCAAGATAAATAAAACTATTAGTGCAAACACCAATAAAAATGACTCTAGTGCATGTGGGCACTAATAAGAATGACTCTAGTACATGCGAGCACTAAAAAGAATAACTCTAGTACATGCGGGCACTAAAAAGAATGACTCTAGTACGTGTACACACTAATGAAAAACCACAAGCCCACCTCAGAACCACTCAGATAGCCTCGAAGGACAAAATTTAACAACAGGAAGTGAAACTGGAAGTGACATCATGTGACACGCCCACCAGTGAAGAAATAATTTGGCCTCAAGGACTTCGCCCGTACCTCAAAAGATCACCTGATTAGTAAATTATTTCATCGGGTATCGTAATTTCCTTACAACAACAGCTACTACAATCAAACTAGCAATAACTAACTTAATCGAACATACTACAACTGACAGACACTAGCATGTGCTGACACTAATACGAATAAATCTAGTACGTGATAACACTAATAAGGATGACTCTAGTACTTGATAACACTAACAAGAATGACTCTAGTATAGTGTAATTACTATGTGCATGCATGGTGTTAGCACTATGTGCGTGCACCGTAATAGTACTAGTGTGTGCACAGTGTTTGGTGTTAGCACTATGTGTGTGCACTGTAATAGCACTGTGTGTGCATTGTTAGCACTATGTGTGTGCACAGTATTAGTACTACGTGCAGTGTTAGCACTATGTGCGTGCACAGTAATAGTACTACGTGCATGCACAGTGTTAGCACTATGTGCGTGCACAGTGTTAGTACTATGTGCGTGCACAGTAATACGTGCATGCAGTGTTAGTACTATGTATATGCACAGTGCTAGCACTATGTGCGTGCACAGTGTTAGTACTACGTGCGTGCACAGTAATAGTACTACGTGCATGCACAGTATTAGCACTATGTGCGTGCACAGTGTTAGTACTATGTGTGTGCACAGTAATAGTACTATGTGCGTGCACAGTGCTAGCACTATGTGCGTGCACAGAAATAGTACTACGTGCATTCACAGTGCTAGCACTATGTGCGTGCACAGAAATAGTACTACGTGCATTCACAGTGCTAGCACTATGTGCGTGCACAGAAATAGTACTACGTGCATGCACAGTGTTTGTACTATGTGCGTGCACAGTAATACGTGCATGCACAGTGTTAGCACTATGTGCGTGCACAGTGTTAGTACTATATGCGTACACAGTAATACGTGCATGCAGTGTTAGTACTATGTGTGTGCAGTGCTAGCACTATGTGCGTGCACAGTAATAGTACTACGTGCATGCACAGTGTTAGTACTATGTGTGTGCACAGTGTTAGTACTATGTGCGTGCACAGTGTTAGCGCTATGTGTGTGCACAGTAATAGTACTACGTGCACGCACAGTATTAGCACTATGTGCGTGCACAGTGTTAGGTGTTAGCACTATGTGTGTGCACCATAATAGCACTGTGCGTGCATTGTTAGCACTATGTGTGTGCACAGTACTAGTACTACGTGCAGTGTTAGCACTATGTGCGTGCACAGTAATAGTACTACGTGCATGCACAGTGTTAGCACTATGTGCGTGCACAGTGTTAGTACTACGTGCATGCACAGTGTTAGTACTATGTGCGTGCACAGTAATACGTGCATGCAGTGTTAGTACTATGTATGTGCACAGTGCTAGCACTATGTGCGTGCACAGTGCTAGCACTACGTGCGTGCACAGTGCTAGCACTATGTGTGTGCACAGTGTTAGTACTATGTACATGCACAGTATTAGCACTATGTGCGTGCACAGTGTTAGTACTATGTGCGTGCACAGTGTTAGTACTACGTGCGTGCACAGAAATAGTACTACGTGCATGCACAGTGCTAGCACTATGTGCGTGCACAGTGTTAGTACTATGTGCGTGCACAGTGTTAGTACTACGTGCGTGCACAGAAATAGTACTACGTGCATGCACAGTATTAGCACTATGTGCGTGCACAGTGTTAGTACTATGTGCGTGCACAGTGTTAGTACTATGTGTGTGCACAGTAATAGTACTACGTGCGTGCACAGTGCTAGCACTATGTACGTGCACAGAAATAGTACTACGTGCATGCACAGTGCTAGCACTATGTGCGTGCACAGAAATAGTACTACGTGCATGCACAGTGTTAGTACTATGTGCGTGCACAGTAATATGTGCATGCACAGTGTTAGCACTATGTGCGTGCACAGTGTTAGTACTATATGCGTGCACAGTAATACGTGCATGCACAGTGTTAGTACTATGTGTGTGCAGTGCTAGCACTATGTGCGTGCACAGTAATAGTACTACGTGTTTGCACAGTGTTAGTACTATGTGCGTGCACAGTGCTAGCACTATGTGCGTGCACAGTGCTAGCACTATGTGCGTGCACAGAAATAGTACTATGTGCATGCACAGTGTTAGTACTATGTGCGTGCACAGTAATACGTGCATGCAGTGTTAGCACTATGTGCGTGCACAGTGTTAGTACTATGTGTGTGCACAGTGTTAGTACTATGTGTGTGCACAGTGCTAGCACTAGGTGCGTGCACAGTAATAGTATTACGTGCGTGCACAATGTTAGCACTATGTGCGTGCACAGAAATAGTACTATGTGCATGCACAGTGTTAGTACTATGTGCGTGCACAGAAATAGTACTACGTACGTGCACAGTGCTAGCACTATATGCGTGCACAGTGCTAGCACTATATGCGTGCACAGAAATAGTACTACGTGCATGCACAGTGTTAGTACTATGTGCGTGCACAGTAATACGTGCATGCACAGTGTTAGCACTATGTGTGCAGTGTTAGTGCTATATGAATGCACAGTGTTAGTACTATGTATGTGCACAGTAATAGTACTACGTGCGTTCACAGTGCTAGCACTATGTGCGTGCACAGAAATAGTACTACGTGCATGCACAGTGTTAGTACTATGTGCGTGCACAGTAATACGTGCATGCAGTGTTAGCACTATGTGCGTGCACAGTGTTAGTACTAAGTGCGTGCACAGTGTTAGTACTATGTGTGTGCACAGTGCTCGCACTAGGTGCGTGCACAGTAATAGTACTACGTGCGTGCACAGTGTTAGTACTATGTGCGTGCACAGTGTTAGTACTATATGCGTGCACAGTAATACGTGCATGCAGTGTTAGTACTATGTACGTGCACAGTGCTAGCACTATGTGCGTGCACAGTAATAGTACTACGTGCGTGCACAGTGTTAGTACTATGTGCGTGCACAGAAATAGTACGATGTGCATGCACAGTGTTAGTACTATGTGCGTGCACAGTAATACGTGCATGCAGTGTTAGCACTATGTGCATGCACAGTGTTAGTACTATGTATGTGCACAGTACTAGCACTATGTGCGTGCACAGTAATAGTACTACGTGTGTGCACAGTGTTAGCACTATATGCGTGCACAGTAATACGTGCATGCACAGTGTTAGTACTATGTATGTGCACAGTGCTAGCACTATGTGCGTGCACAGTAATAGTACTACGTGCGTGCACAGTGTTAGTACTATGTATGTGTGCACAGTGTTAGCACTTCGTGTGCAGTACTACTTCGTGAATGCTGTGTTAGTATTAGTACGTGTATGTACAATGATAACAGTAGTGCATGCCTAGAGACTTACCATTATTCTCTTCTTCAATCAAGAACACCAGAACCTCAGTACAGATAGCAGCAGCCCAAGCACCATGAAATCTAGGAAATGAAAAAAAAAAAAAAAGGTTACTAGCAACTACAGCAACAAAAAGTAGACAATCTAACTAGTTAACAATTACCTTTCTTCACATTTCAGGAACACCAGATCCCCAGTTGTCATAGCATATTGCAGCACTAGCATCATCAAAGCTAAAATGAAAGAGAGGAAAAAAAAAAAAAAAAGAACAAGTATTATAAGGGCTACCTACAACTACAACGAGAATAGGAAACTAGCTAGCTAAAAAATCACCACCCAGTGTTCAGCATAGCAAGATACTAACAAACTATCCTCTTAGAACAAGAAAGACAAGCTCGCTAACCTTTTTTCCACCAGCAGTGTTGTTGAGAGAATAACTCCTTGTTGATGTTTCTACACAATGCGCGCGGTAAAAACCTATAGTATGCGGAGAGTGCGGTAGAATACGGAATCATGGCTGCCACGCCTTAGTGCCCGATTTTCCCATAGACGGTCACATATACACAAACATAACACAACTAAACACGCTATTCTAAACACACAAAAATACATAGAAATAGAAAAAGAAGCAAAACAAATGTGTTTGTCTACAAATACATTTTTTACTATTATCACTCTATATAGCATGATAATGCTTTTGAATAGTCTGGACAGCATGAGAACACAAACTATAACAGGAACTAATCTTGTGGCATGTTTAATTTGGGGGAAATATTTGGGGAAAGAAGAAAAAAGAGCAAACTGAGGGTAAATGAATGGTTTATAATCAACTGCTGAACTAACAACTGTAATAATTTTGTGTTAACCTTTATATTCTTACTTTGTTAGTCTCCAAAAGCATCTCTAGATTTTCACAGCAGCACTTTTTTGTAGCCTAAAATTACATATGAAAAAAATAAATAAAAAGAGTGCAGTAAATAATTTTTGAGATAACTCTCAGATATAGTCGGAAAAAGTACTGAACTAGCTACCTGCTAAATTCATTAATCATAAAGAAGAAATTACCTCTTCCGTGCTCAAACTCAACTTAAACGGCTAACTCTATTCAAATGCGTCACTTACATTAGCCAAAACACTCTATTGTTTCTAATAATAAACACATATTTAAACTAACCATTTCTCCGAAAGATCCAAGGCACGATCTGCACTTAAAAACACCATATCCATAAAACTCTTCTGCAGGATAAGGAGGGCCTGGAATATTCTAATAAACGCTCTCCGGTAAAAAGCGGGTGCTTGTGCGCATCGCAATAAAAACCATACCGCGCATTCAGTAAGCACTCGATCGAATAGTAAACAAATTCTCAGAATTTTTTTGCCAAAGTTGTACAGCAAGACGGTCTTCTGCGGGGATTTAAATAATGCATTAAATTAGACATTGCGTGGAGCAATGGCTAGATTTCTTCTATTTCCTGCCCTAGCTTAGCTATATACAAATAAGTAGCCAACAAAGTTACTGTCAATTGTAGAATTTAGATAGATAGCTATTGCAGCTAAGTTCCCTTACTGCTTGTTTATAAACTTCTATGAATGTATCAGTATATTGATAATGGCTTGAATGTTATCAGGTAAATAAATGCTAAAGAAACAAAAAATGTGGTCATATACACCAATTTTCACAATTACACTTATTTCAGTGTTACTGGAATGCTGCAGTGTTTACACTTAGAATTAACACTGGCCTCAGTGTTACTATAACACTGCAAGGTTTTACACTCTTGATTTACACTTCAAAAGTGTTATTATAACGCTTCATTTTTACAGGGGAAAAGTAATAAGCACAATGATAGAAACACTCCCGGACATCATAAAAAAAAGTAGTAAGCTACGGTGTGCGCAGCCCACTTACACTTGCCCTAATAGGAGTGAAAGTTGTAATTGGTTGAATAGCTCTTCCTGTGTGCTTTACTTTGAAGTATAATGAACAATAGTTGCAAACATAGAATGGCAAGACACACCTATACAAACTGTAATAGCTCGAATTCTTTCTTGGCGGTCCAAGTACTATAAGTAGGGAATAAATTTAAGTCATAACTGTATTACATATAATTGACATTGTTTCTATAATGAAAATAATTAGTTATTAGACATGTTTTTTAAATCAGATAAAAAGAAAGCAACACAAAGGAGGACTCATAAAGTAAACAATGGGTTTATTCAATCACCAACTAATGAATGGCTTAACACAAGTAAGTAGAACTACTTGTATCCAGTTAATTAACTATTGAATAATTATGCTATTTAAAAAATAATATCTTATACAGCTACAATCATACTAGCTACCATGACTAACAATTCTTCAAATTGTTATAAAGTGTACATGTTTGGTAATGAATCTGTTAATTATATTATTATAGGAACGACAATCTATAATGACAGAAACAAATACTTAAAAGACTCCTTCAAGAATTTTGATACATCCTTCAGGCAAGGTATGTATAATATAAAAATAATGCATTAAGTTATTAGTTATTTTTAAGGAGTAATACATAGAAAATTATTGTATTATGAAAACAAATAATATGGTATTTGTATTTATGCTCTTAGAGTATACGTTTTCTACATATCCTTAGTTTGTCTTTTGTTCAAAAATTGCAGTTTAAACAAACTTTGGTGCTAGTAACTCCTTGCTTTCTATAACCAGTGCAGTAGGGAGATAAAATATTGTATGGGGGGCATTGTCTATATAAATGTAATGGATAAGATAATTTGATTAAATTATATATGGTTCATTGAAGCAGTAATTTTGGATTGTCTGTTTTGACTGTGCATGCAAAATATACAATGGTTAAGACTTGCTTCTCAATATGTATCTATGTACTTAGTTTGGAGACACAACTTTTGGTAAGAACTATTTGATAAAGTACTCAGATAAATCCCACTGCACTAATTTTCTTTTGCCACAGCAAAACAAATGACACCAAACTTAATTTTGTAGCAGCTGCTAACCATTAAATATCTGAACCAGCATATTAACAGCTGATTTAGCAATTGCTCACTTTTGTATCTATATTTAATCAGATTTAAAATGTTTCTATCTTCTAATACAGCATCTAAAGTAGTATAAGGATGAGAAATACTCAGGGGGCCAAATCCCTTCACTGGTGTGGGGATTGGGGCCAGGGTGTGCTTGCACTTGGACCTGGTCCTGGTCAATCCCGAGGTAAAATTGCTGCCACCAGAATCTTTGTGTAAGTAGCTACCCGAATCCCTTCACAGATTTGCATACAAAGTTCTAATTAAAGGGAAAGGGGGCTATGACATAGAACTGAAAAACACAAAACTGAAACTCTACAGATGAGACTACAAATACATATCAAGGCATCTTATACACACTGCCCTGTTACACACACTCTGATTACTAAACACACTAAATACACTGAATACAGCCATAGTGGTTCCACTCGTTATCCACACACATGTTTTCTCTCAGACACACTGTATGATAAGTGGCAGTTCATCCTGGTGGGTGTATTCCCTCAACTGGATCCCCTGTTCCTGTCCCCCTTCCCACTTCTTATTTCAGTGCATTTATCACTTTGTTAAATTTTATGAATTTAATGATTAATGCAATAATAAGGTTGTGACACTTGAAATCCTACATTGGATTCTTTCTGTAGAACAAAGTAATATGTCACTAAATTTATATCACCACTATTATTACAATATTATTTATGTAATTGAATTAGTACTCTTATTAGACATCCTGTTTAATATTAGATAAAATGGAAGCAACACATAGGATTCGTAAAGTAAACAATCGTTTTATACAGTCATCGAAAAATGAATGGCATCAAGCAGGTAAGTAATTTTATAAGTAGCTATTTATTGAATAATGCTACTAAAAAGGATGACGTAATACACAGCTGAGCTTTCATGACTTATAATTCTTTAAATCATTATAAAGTACAGATGTGTGATAATGAATCTGACTTATGTTGTTGAATATGATAACAGGAATGAAAAATAATGACAGAAACAAATACCTAAAAGACTCCTTAAAGAAATTTTATATATTATCCACACTAGGTATGTATAATATAAAAATAATACATAAAGTTATTAGTTTTTTTTATGGAATAAAGTATAGACAAAATTTATATTATAAAAAAATACTGTTTGAATTTATATTTAAAAAAAAAAGGCTTTCTACATAGTTTTATGTGTCCTCTGTTTTTTAAATTGTATAATTTACACATAAAATACCAATAATAATAGCTTCACAATAATTTCTTTCTCAGCCTTCTTCACTCATTAGATGTATTCTTTCTTTTTCATAGGCTTCTTTTTTAATATAGAATTAAAAGTATGTGGTTGCCACTAGGAATCGATTTTGTGAAGTGATAAATTAGCAGAGTAAAATATTTTATGGTAGTATTCTTTGCAAGAAAAGAACTTCTTTTGGTCTTTTGAGAGTTAGACTCTTTGAGTATAATAGACTTTCTGCTTCATTTGTTTTTTGTTCATACAAACGCCAATCTTTTAAATAGTGATTAACGGTTTGATATGAATTTCTTTGCTATATTTAAACCAACCAATGCTATGGGGCACCTATACCAAGTATACTTTGACTTCAGGGTGCTACTACATTCCAATTTAATTTCTATAAACTTGTTTGTTTGGGGTAGGGGATGGGGGTCTGGTTTGTATTCTATACCCTGCTAGTTTATTACAATAGTATAACTATAACAAATACTATCATGTAATTATAATAGATAAGAAAACTTCTAATATGAGAAGCAAGTATTTAAAAGACTTCAACAAAGACTCTAGCAAACCCACCTGGCAAGGTATGCATAATAATACATTGAATAGTTACATGTATACACTAAAATCTATAGATGTCTTTGTGGCATAAAAGGCTGTTAGCTAAATTTATTAAAAGAGTTCATCTACAGAAATCTAATATTTATTCATAGATTTAGCACCATGATTCAGGCTATAAAAAATGCAAAAAAAAGTCAGTCATTTAAGTGAACAGACAGTTTAAATGAACAATGCAAGTAAACTCTATGCTTTCCATAACAAATGCTGTAGGGCAATAACAATATTTGAGAGGGGAGGGGCTGCATTGTCAACAGAAATGTAACAGCTAAGATGATATGATTCAGTTCTCTTGTGTTCGTTTGGTGAGTTCAAGCAGTAATTTTGGATGTCAGTTTTGACTGTGCATGCAAAGTATACAATGGTTAAGACTTGCCACTTAATATGTATCTATGTATTTAGTTTGGAGATATAGCCTTCTTACAAAAACTCTGTATACTACTGAAAAATACTACTGCACTAATTTTCTTTTGCCTTTAGCAAAAACGACTCCAACTTAACTTTATACAAGCTGCAAATTATAATATTATATTGAACTAACACAATGAAACTGATTTAGCAACTGCTCATTTTTGTATCTATAAAATCAGATTTATAATATTTTTATCATCAAAACTGTACAGCATCTACAGCAGTATAAAAATGAGAAATATTCAGGGGACTAGATCCCCCTTCACTGAACCCCACCCCCTGTTCCTGTCCCCACTTCCTATTTCAGTGCATTCATCACTTTGTTATATTTATATGAATTTTATAATTAATGCAATAACCAGGTTGTGATACTTGAAATTCTAGTATGGATTTTTTTCCTGTAGAATAATGTGATATGTTACTAAATTGAAATCATCACTATACAATATTTATGTAATTGAATTAGTAATTTTATTAGACATCTGTTTAAAATTAGATAAAAAGAAAGCAACATATAGGACTCGTAAAGTAAACAATCGTTTTATACAATCATCAAAAAATGAATGGCTTAAAGCAGGTCAGTCATTTTATAGATTTTATTGAACAATGCTACTTAAAAATTGATATCATACACAGCTACAATCATACTAGCTATCAAGTCTAATAACTCTTCAAATTGTCATACAGTGTACATGTTAGATAATGAATATTTCATATGTTGTTGAACTATAATAATTACAGGAAAGAAAATCTCTAATAACAGAAACAAACACTTCAAAGACTCCGTCAAGAAATTTGATACACTGTCCAGACATGGTATGTATAATATAAAAATATACATAAAGTTATTAGTTATTTTTAAGGAATAAAACGTGGACACATTATTATTATAACAAATAAATACTGGTTGTATTTATATTCTTTAATATAGGCTTTCTATGATGTCTTTATTTGTCCTTAGTTTTTAAATTGTATTATTTTTAAACATTATAGCTTCACAATTTCTTTCTAAGCTTTCTTCAACTCATTAAATCTATTCCCTATCTTTCAAAGGCTTTTTTTAACAATACAGAATTAAAAATTTTTGGTAGCCACTGAGAAGTGAATTTGTGAAGTGAAATAATTAGCAGAGTAAAAATTCCATGGATATAGTAATCTTTGCAAAAAGAGAATTTGTGTTGGTCTTTAGGGAGTGAGATTATTGCATAGTAGTACCCCGTAACAGCATAAATGCAGAATTGGAGTGTTCATTTGCTGGCTGTTTGTCATATCTCAGTGGCAGAGCGCTTGTGCAAAGTAAGCGGTCCTGGATATGATTCCCAGTGGCATCAAAATAGTTTGAATTCTGTATTGTTAAAAATATAAACATGTGTAAGAGAAAGTATACATTATATAATATAGCTAATCTTTAAAAATATATATTCTTTCACAGGCTCTTTTAAACTGAATTAAAACTATTTAGTCACCACCGGGAATCGAACCCAGGACTTCTTATTAACGCACAACAGTATAAATACGGAATTGTGGAGTGTTTGTTTGCTGGCTGGTTGTCGTGGCTCAGTGGCAATATTTTTAATTCTGTATTGTTTGAAAGAGCCTGTGAAAGAGAGAGAATACATCTAATAAGTAAAATAATGCTGAGAAAGAAATTATGTAATATAATTGAAGTAGTTATTCGATATCTTTTTAATATCAGATAAAAAGAAAGCAATACAAAGGAGGACTCACAAAGTAGACAATCGGTTTATTCAATCACCAACTAATGAATGGCTTGACACTAGTAAGTAGGACTACAATTATCCAGTAACTTAATTACTGAATATGCTATTTTTGAAAATGTTATCACACACAGCTACAATCATATTAGCTATCATGACTAATTCTTCGAATCATTATAAATGGTACATGTTTGATAATGCCATGGGGCACCTGTAAATGCCAAGTATACTTTGACATCGGGTGATACTACTTTCAACTTCAATTTCTATAAACTTGTCTGTTGAGGGGGAAGTCGGTTCTGATATCTCCACTGCTAGTTTATTATTAGTACAATTATCACAAACATTATCATGTAATTATAATAGATAAGAAAACTGCTAATATGAGAAGCAAATATTTAAACGACTTCAACAATGACTCCAGCAAACCCACCTGGCAAGGTATGCATAATATATGAATAGTTCAGTCATTCTCAGCTGAAATAATTATAATAATAGCAATTTTTTTCTCTTTTTAACAGCCAATATTGTTGATTATAACTAAACTTAACTTATTGGCTGTTAAAAAGAGAAAATATTTGCTATTACATGAACAGTTACATGTATACACTAAGAATTTAGTTATCATTGTTGAAAAAGGTTGTTAGCTACAATAGAAATCTATCATATTTTTTCTGAGGTATAGCCAACTTGATTCAGGCTATAAAAATGCAGTCAAAATTGTTAATTATTATTATATCTGAACTAGCTCACTAATATCGAAATAAAACAACTGCTCCTTTTTGTATATTCAATCTGACTTAAATATTTTATCTTCTAAACTGCACAGAATCTAATGTAGTATAAGGATGAGAAATATTCAGGGGCCTAGATCCCCATTCATTGGATCCCCAGTTCCTACCCTCCCCTTCCCAATTCCTATTTCAGTACATTCATCACTTTATTTATATGAATTTTATAATTAATGCAATAATCAGGTTGTGATACAAAACCCTAGAATGCATTTTTTTCTATAGGACAAAGTGATATGTTGCTAAATTTAAATCATCACCTCAAATTTTACCATGATATTATTATTTGACCATGATATTGTTTATCAAATTGAATTAGTAATCTTATTAGACATCTTATTAAAATTAGATAAAAAGAAAGCAACATATAGGACTCGTAAAGTAAACAATCGTTTTATACAATCATCAAAAAATGAATGGCTTAAAGCAGGTAAGTAATCGTATAAGTAGCTATTTATTGAATAATGCCACTTAATAATTATGATATCATGCACAGCTACAAACACACTAGCCATCATGCCTAATAATTCTTCAAATTGTCATAAAGTGTACATGTTTGATAATTAATCCGTCATTATGTTGCTGAATTTTATAATTACAGGAAAGAAAATCTCTAAGGAAAGAAACAAATACTTAAAAGACTCCTTCAAGAAATTTGATGCACCCTCCGGGCAAGGTATGTATATAGAAGTTATTAATTATATATAATAATCAATGTAGACACATACTATTATAACAAAAAATACTGTTTGTAATTATATTCTTTAAATAAAAGCTTTCTATGTATTCTTTATTTGTCCTTGTTTTTAAATTGTATAGCTAATTTTACACAGAACAAAAACAATAATATAGCTTCACAGTTTCAGTATACATACAGAACTGTAGTGTTTATTTGCTGGGTTGTTGTCATAGCTCAACGACAGAGCACTTGTGCATTAAGCAAGCGATCTTGCGTTCGATATCCTGTGGCGACCAAATAATTTGAATTCTGTATTGTTTAAAAAAAATATGTGTAAGTGAGAGAATGTCTAATTATATAGATAATCTTCCCATTAAATTAACAATATTGGCTGTTAAAAAGAGAAAAATTTGCTATATATTAATTATGTATGTCTACTTCTTATACTCAATTTACTGTCATACATGACATTGTTTGTTAACTTCAGATCTAAAGCCTATATCTCCAGCTCCATTACTGGCACAAAATGAAGAAACACTAGACAATGTTAATGAAACTCGAGATAAGAGTCTGAGCATTGCAATAATTATAGCAGCAATACTGATGAGTTTTGGAATTGTTAGTCTCACTACTATTATTATCATTGCTGTGGTAATCCATCACAAAAACATCAGACAGAAAAAATCCAACATGAACGTAGAAACCGGACTGAGTAATAGAACCCACTTACATAAGTTAAGAAAAGCAAGACAAGGTCCTAGTGGAGTCCGTCTTACAACTGCAAGGTGAAATCAAATTTCATTAATCAATTGTAGTAATAATTGTTGATGCAGTTGCTTAGGTGTATCCTCATAATCCCTTATGTTTATTATACTTATTTAGTGTACTTATGAAATTTATTATCAAAACCCATATGAAATTTACTGATTCGCATAGTTCTTCCGCTAATGATTTACTTACTCCATATTATATCCAATTATCGATTACTTACATAGTCATTTTGGAAATACTCTGGATTCATTAGACAGTTAGAGCCTCTTTAGCTACATTTTTGACTGATGTTATGCAGTTTGTCTTTTTTTTGTTTTTGTTTTTTCCCTCACTCTATAATTTTATCTCAGTCACATTACAATAATGTTAAGTTTCCTGTAATAGCCATAATCAACAAAAATACTTAAAGTAATCTTAGGTATCTCCTGAATTTTTGTAAAAAATATTTTTATTTGGCTAATTCATCTTTACTTTCATTATGAACTTAATAATTGAAGCTAAACAATTCTTATAGATCTAAATCTGCAACTCCAGTCCCAGTTACAAAAAGTGTAGAGAATACTATGACAAATGTAGTAATAGTACCACACGGCAGTGGAAACTTGGAATCTGGAATTGTAAGTCTCAATACCAACAATGAGCCTGCACCATGCAAAAAGTAGAGAATACTGACGTGTATTGGGAAGTGTATAGCACTAGAATAATTGACTTATACTCACATGTGTATTTCAGTGGTATACACATATGTAAATGATATGTATTCTAAAGTAATCCTTTTATTATACTAACAATATGTATTCATGTAGTATACTCATACTTACCACATGTGTATATCACTGAAATAACATTGTTATATTCAAGCATGTATACTTGAATTATAGCACGCAAATACATCATGCGTATTACAAAGTTATAGCATTGTTATAATCAGGTGTGTATACTTGAATTATAGCACGCAAATACATCATGCGTATTACAAAGTTATAGCATTGTTATAATCAGGTGTGTATACTTGAATTATAGCACGCAAATACATCATGTGTATTACAAAGTTATAGCATTGTTATAATCAGGTGTGTATACTTGAATTATAGCACGCAAATACATCATGTGTATTACAAAATTATAGCATTGTTATACTTGAGTGTTGATACTTCTAGTATACACGTATACACACTCGTGTATTACTCAGTAATCCTCCTGTTTTAACAGTACATTTATTCTAGTGGTATACACCACACAAAAATGTGCATATATCAGTAGTATAACACTATGCCTTAAATATTTGACACACAAAGCATCAAATTTTAGTGGGTCTATCTTTATTCTTCATTCGTTCACTCGTTCCTCTTATTTATGTATTCATTTAAATATTTATTTATTTATTTATTTATTTGTCTATGCTTGAATTTATGTATTTATTTTATTTTATTTATTTATTCATTTAATTGTTTTATTTATTCATTTAAATATTTTAATTTATTTTTATTCATTTGATTTCTATGCTCATGTATTTTAACTTATTTTTATTTATTTTATTCAATAAATAAATACTAAGGATTAGGTGGTGATCGTTCCCATGATAGAGGCACAGTTTCCTCGCTGCACAGCCACTTAGAGATGCTGGAAAGGATAGTCTCTAGCCCATGGGTCTCCTGTCTGCACCACTATGCCGATGTCCCACATCCTTCAACAAGCCATAGACGTTTGACTCACAGCACCCACGGTCTCAATTTATTCAATTACTAATTAGTTATTTATCTTTCATAAAATTATTTTTATTTCATTTTATTCATTCTTTATTTCTTAATTTATATTTTAGCAAATAGCTAAATAAATTATACAAATAAACTAATCATAAATATTCATCATATTTATTCATTAATTAGATAAAATAGTAAATAAAAATTAATATAAACTAATTAAAAAAATAATAATAATAAATGAATAAATAAATAAAATAATAGTAGTTGTAGCTAATATAATAATAATAATAATAATAATAATAATCTGTGACCTTTGGAGAGAGGCGAGATAATAATAAATGATAATAAATAAATAAATTGAGTGTATTTCATTCCAACAACCTTTTCAGTAAAATAGGTAAGTTGAAAGACACTTTACCTAACAAAGGTTAAGTGGTTTGGCATCGTCACGAACAATAACGCCTTTTACAACCGTAGCCCTTTAGCCAGAGTTCTCCTTTACCAAACGCAAACGAGCGTTCGGTAAAGGGTCTAGCCTGGCTAGCATTAAAGCTCACGTTTAATCTGCAAGAAATGTTATTGTTCCTTACTCTGAGTGGAGTGTCCATTCGACCTCTTCCACTTAGTTGGCACTGAACTTCCCGATGTATAAGAAGCTCGGTAAGGCGAAGCACAAGACTGGGCTATTGTTTGTGGAGTATTTCAGGATGCATTGCCAGAGTGGTTTTTTTGGACCCAATATGCTCATCTTCTATGTTCTAACCATGCTGAATTGCTGTGTGAGCAGGGTGCAAACAGTTGCGTTTATTTGCAAACAGTGCTGCTATACAGCTGGAGAGTAACATTTCTTAAACCAAAGGACTGGAAGGTAATTTTTAAGTGTTAGTATCCTAAATATAATCTCATGAGCTGTAGTAGTCTGGCATAGCCAGACCAACGTAGCACGCAAAGTGCGCGGAGGGTCTGGGGACATGGCCATACCAAATTTGTTCTGGAGGAATGAGGAAGTAGTGAGTGTCCCACCTCCTTTATATCTGAATTTCTACCACAAATTAGCTATGATTGCTAAACCTAGCTTTGGAAAGGGTGGCTGATATGCACAGGAATTTCTATTCCGGTAATTTGCTAACGGTAATTGACCGCCGTAATATATGTGCGGCAGAACAAATTTGGTATGGCCATGTCCCCAGACCCATTCCCAGCATAGCGGTTCGGTACAGGGTCTGGCTACGCCGGACTACATGAGCTGGTGATGATGTATGTTTTGGATATGAAACATAGCCACATCCTAATTCCATAGTTGTGGTGTGCAATAATTAGATTCTCATTACTATGCTAAGAAAATAAGGCGACTTGTAGATAGTTCTCGTTCCCATAGAATACTACAAGAAAAGAACCTTTGCTCATAATATTCTCCCCTTCTCCCTTCCCACCACCTCTTCCTTTCCTTCACCTTACCCTTCCTGAAGTCAGAGTAAAGAAGTTTTATTAGTGTTTGAACTGTGGTCTGTAGGACTTCTGTCAATGGTGTAATGTCTGCTGCGAGTATGTTCTATACTACCTAGTTTTAATCAGCCTTTTTTTTTAAGTACAAGAATGAAAAATGTTACTGAACGACATATCTGCTATGAAATATACTTGATATAATATCAATCATGATCAAATGTTATACTAAATCAAGTCTAAGTTGACACAGTTTGTTGTTGTTTTTTTGTTTTGTTTTTTGTTTTTGGTCGGTTTTTTATCTGTGGATAATGTATGTGACATATCAGGTTTTAAGTTTTGGCTAAGAAGTTTTGGATGATAATTTGGATGAGCCAGAGAAAGCCACATTGATATGGAGAAGTCTGTTCTATATCTAAATCTATATGTGTGTATTTAGATGATCATTTATGCAAATGGCAACATTCTTATTGTCCCTGTGTTCCATCCAACACGTATTCTGAAGTTATGATACTCACTGGCCAGCCTCTCCTCAGTTCCCCTAGTGGTCATTCTCATTTGACTTGTGATTGGGCTGAAGCACTTTTGTTGGAATGTTGAGTTTCCCTGAAGGACTATTTCAGATGTCCATATTGAGTAGAAGAGGTTTATCCATGGTTAGGTACATTTTACTGGCCTTTGATGTTGTTTTTGTTAGTTTGTTGTTGTTTGTTGTTTTGTTTTCTGGGTGGGGGGAAGGAGGGGGTTATTTATTCTTCTGTTTGTTGTTGATTGTTTTTTGTTGTTTCTTGTTTTGTTTGTTTTTTGTTTTGTATTTTGGAGGAATAAAGTAAAGTACATTGAGAAATAATGGTATCCACATATATTTGACTTAGACAAGGTATGTAATTAACCCTCAGCCTGCGTGTGCGAGAGGGATATTGTAGCCGTCCTGTCTGTCAATCTGTCTGTCTGTCATTTTGGAGATTACTGACAATTAAATGTTGTTTTGAGTTACTTGAACAACTATTTAGACCTTTTATTATGCTAGTTTTAGTTAATTTCAGGCACTAGCTTTTGTTGGTGATTGCCCCTTTCGTCACATTGTAATCATGTGAGCTAATGATTCTTGCAGTATATGATAGTTTTGCTTCACGATATCAAGTTAGCATAACGTTTGAATTGAATGGGACTTTTCCCTAGATGTTTCCCTTGAGTACCTTAAGTGTTTCCTCATCACATGATGCATATTGAACATTCCAGCATGGCCGGGAATTGTACAGAACTACATTCATGCACGTTGAAGCATTCCGTATGGAGCGTTCAAGGGAGAATATTGAAAGCTTGCATGATGCGAAAATAGTCAGTGGTCTAATGACAATAAATATATGTATGTATATGTAGGTTACATAATTGCGTGGATGTCGATACTGGATTTACACAACTGAGGGCCAGATGCCCGAAGATAGTGTAAGTCACTTACTGACCAAACGCAGAGTGGTACAACGTCATGACTCTAGGCTATAGGAAAAGCATAAAACTAATCGTGATTGGACAATTCACTTGTTCACTTCGTAGCAGGTGAGTATGAAATATAGCATTGTGAATTAAGCAATCTGATTGGATAGTTAGAATGTACCATTAATACAAATACATCCATACAGAGAGAGAGAGGGAGGTAAACTTGCTCAAGCTTCACACACACACACACACACCACCCAGAAATAATCTCTAGATATAACCCTGGTAAGTGTGCAAGCATCATAATTTTATTAAACTGACATTCTTAATAGAGAGCAGCTATATATAGTAACGTGTGTGGTACACCGAGATAGGCATTGGAGGAACAAGAAATGTTACTTGTTGGCATATGTACCGTACCAAGGGGTGGGGAGATGGTTAGGTTATGTACCAGAAGTGATAATTACTAGTGATATACTATAGATTTAAATATTTTTCGTAGAAAGTATAAATGTGGGGGGGGAGGGCTTGAATATTTTTTTACCCAAATAGATTGTTATTTATTTTTACTTGTGTTTAATATTAAGGAATGGTAGAAGGTCTTGATGTCTGTGAAGAAGCTTATTGTAAATCAACAGTTGCAGTTTTTCCAGTCGACTTCTAGAAGAAGACAATTCTTGTTGAAGCAGATGTTGGTAAGTGGGTGAGACATTTAATGTATGTGTGTTAATACTCTTATGTTTTCCCATGTACTGTGTGTGTGTGTGTGTGTGTGTGTGTGTGTGTGTGTGTGTGTTGTGTATAACAGAACTCTTGTAATTGGGACCAAGTAGGGTTCACTAGTGGGGGGAGGGGAGGAATAGTTTTTTCCCTACTTTGTAGTGTGCTATTGAGGCAATTTTATTGCAATTAATAATTGTTTTGCTACTGCCCAAGTTCCACCCCCCCCCTCCTCTTCCCATAATTAATCCCTGCGGCAACATCATATTAATCTTATTATAAAGTTGTGCCAGCTGTAGCCATTCTTTTGCTTGTACTGCAGATTGGAGGAGTGGAATTATCACCAAGATGGTTGGCTATATGTGGGAGGGGTGGAATCATTGTTGTGTGGGTGTGGTCATTGACATGGTCAAATTATAGGTGTGGTCTGTGTGGGTGTACTACTGTGGTAGGTGCGGTCATGGGGCATGGGGGGGGGAGGGGAGGGGAGTGTGGCAATGTTTTAGATTATTGCCTAGTAGAATTGTAGGTGTGGTCATTGCTAAGGTCATTAATGATTGTTGTCATGTGTGGGAGTATTGCCATGGTGGGCATGGTCATATGCAGGTGTTTTGCTATGGTGGGTGGCAATGTGTTGGAGTGTTACCAAATGAAATTTTAGGTAGGCAAAGTCAACATTTTAAAGGCTGGGCTTCATACAGAGGGGGGTTGCCCTGGAATTTCCCCCCCCCCCCAAGAAATCTGAATTTTTAATTATAATTATAAATGGTAACTCAGAGCAAAATTCTTTTTTATTATTAAAAAATGTAAACCAAAGCACAATTCTTCTACTTTTTTGTTTGAAAATCTCTAGAACTTCATCCAAGTTTACAGCCGAAAGTTCAGGGCCTCAATGGCAATTCTTACGAGCTGACGAAGGTTTTAGTCAGTGATACTGCTGCGTATACGGGTTTTAATGAGCTTCGTATGTAGCTGGAAGATCTTTCAACTGATGCTGTTCCAAGGAAGGACGAGGAGTGTGTTCAAAAGTTTAAATGTTTCTGAAAAAATCCCCGTATACCTCTGAATTTTAACAGTGGATAAAGCAGCTAATATTAGCATTACCTCCTCCCCCCCCCCAGAAAAAAATCCTGTATGGAGCCCTGAAAGGGGTTTGTCATTTTCAGGAAATTGATGAATATTTGGAGTAAATTTCTCCACTAAGATTACAACAACTTTGGAAGGGAGGAGGCAGGAGCCTAAACCCCTTACAATTGGCTAAAAATCCATGTCTACTGCATTGTAGAACATGTTATCACTTGTGGTGGTTTTAAAATATTCCGTGAAGTGACTCACTTATGTAATTTTATTATTTTATTTTTGAAGTAGCTTCAGCTGGTAATTCCTCTGTGTAATTGAATAGTTATGATAGTCTTTGTAGCCACATGACTGGTCCACCCAATGATAGTGAATGTTCATTACTCCTGCGAAACACTCTGAAGTCTAACCCTCCAAACCCCCTCCCCCTCTCCTACCAACACACGGACACTACACACACAACACACGGACACTACACACACACACACACACATGCACACGCATACACACACACACACACATGCATACACACATACACACGCATACACATACGCATGCACACATGCATATACACACATACACATACACACATGTAATACTCAAGTGGACACTACACAGACTCACACACATGCACACTTCTATGAGCTGCAGACTATAAAAGTTAATCAATTATGTCATTTGTACACTCATCTCATTCGTTTATTTTATTTTTATGTCACCCATGCCTAATTACTTGCTGAGTCATGCTCAATAAGGGGTCACGTGAGGGTCGTGTTGTTTGAGTTGATTTGAATGATAAATTGAATGAACTGTCTAATAAGTCCTCCTAACTAGCCTCAGTCGTACCGCTTACTACTGGCGCTCCATTATACGCCTGCTTGGCAGCACCATGAGAGGTGGTCCTCATCCTACCACTTTGACTTTTATTTTCCCTCCAGTGATGTGTACTGCACCAACTCCTTCCTATTTATGTCCTAGTCTTATTGAAACTACTGTCGTGTGGGTGGGGGGGTTCTTTGCCACTAGCTGTCCGCTGTCTAACTCCCTTTGCTGTGTGACGCGGGCTGCACTGTGCTTTTATTGGAGCTGCCCAACCCATCGGCCACACGTTCTCTACTACACATGCTCCCTACCCCATGGCCTGTTAACCCTTTACCTTTACTACTGCACTTCCAGTGCATTTTTGTTGCAGAGAAAACCTCGCCAATTTGAGTTTCTGATCCAGACTTCTTCACCCACTACCCATATTCAATATTATTTAATGTTATTGGACATCTACAGCAGAACATTTCATTGTAGCTGCAGAATTTTTTTGTTGTTTTTGTTGTTGTCTACTTTAAACAATATAGTGAGGAGGTTTTTGTGGGCGGAGAAAGGGGGTTGGGGGAATGTTATTTTGTGGGGGGGAGGGTGTGGACACCTCTGTTTGGGGGAGGAAGAACTCAGTTTAGTGTGAGGGTGGAGTCCTAGTGTCCCTTTCTCCTCAGTATCAAGTACTGCATTGTTGTACTCACTTCTTCAGGCTCTTTTTGTGTGTACAGTAAGTCTCTCTATTTTGATGGCTCCTATTTGAGTTTGTGTTTTCATTAAAATGATGATAAAATATTTTATTAACACATTCAATGGCTGTGTACTGCCACATAACAGCTGTTTTTACAATGGCTGTAAATAGCAGTGTTGTGTGTGTATGTAGTAAATATCAGTTACATCTTTTTTCTTTTTTAGCAACTTGAAAATGGCTCTTTGGAATCGTCGGCTGCAGGAGCTAACAGTACCATAAGTTCTGTGGGATAGTGTCCTGTCAAGTTCATAGCTACTGTTATCAATACTGAATTGTTTCATTGTGTTCATTTTATGATATATATATGTTAATAAATTATTTGTTATTAAAATTTAAGACGTATATGCCATTTTACATGCGTTCCGCTAAAATTGGAATTTCTTCTGCCTCACATAAATAGGTGAATGATGAAAATAGCACTAAAATTATCTGACTTATACAGTCACAAGTACTGTATCATCTTGTCTGTTGAGATCTGATGGGATGCTGGTTCCATGGAACATAGGGCAAGTGCTGAGACATTTATTTGCCTAGTGAAGTACATGCTACAGTGAAAAGCTGGTCAGAGTGAAAACTCAAGTGCAGAAGTGGGTCATCAATAGTTGTTGAGAGACCCACCATCTTAATTCAACCAGTAAATCGTCATTAAACTGTCAGGTGCAGTTATAGTTATGCAGTGCAATGCAGTATCTTCTCCTAAATCTTGTGGCTGGTATGCAGCAGCAGTCTTGGAGTGGGCATGGGACAATAACCAGACTTTGAATTTCATTTTTCTGTTATAAGTATAACAACAAAGTGTTACTAATAGCTATAGCTGTAAGATAAGAACTCCTTTAAAATAAATAACAGTCCTTAGTGATGTATTTCAGATGCACACATGTAGCTGTGCAAGTGCTTTACTCCAAGTATTTTCCTACCTACACAGATCAAACTGCTGACTACTCAAATGCCAGATAACTGAATAGTGTAGACGCTGAATAGGATATACAACCCTATGTTAGGTACCCATGAGATGATAGCATCAGTAGCTACTACTATAGGTAAGGTTTATGATACCCTACACAGAAATAACACCTTGCATTAATAGGGAATTGAGCATTATCATAAGTAAGCAGGAAAAAGTCAAGTGCATGTTTTAGCTTACATATTATAGCACCACATGTAAAAGCAACACACCCACACATTTATGCCACTAATAACACCTGCTGCTATTATTTACGGTAATCCATATCAAGGCAAGTCTACTAGCTATATCTGTAATATCTGTATAATTTCTCTATGCAGGTTACCCAACTATAAATACAAATTTTATAGTGGCACAATCATCTATGAATTTGTAAGATATAATTTTATTCACTTGATGTTGCCAATTTCTTTAACTGGAGACTGTAAATCTACTAAGTTATGCATTAAAATCACTGGCAACAAATAATAGTGATACTTTTTCCTTTACGATTGGAGAACGGAGCTAGTGCAAGAGAGTTAGCTAGTATAGCTAGCACAATACGCTAAGATTCAGTGATTGAGTTTTAGACAGTTAGTTGACAATTATTAATTCACTAGCTAGAGAAATTCATGTTATTTTTAAACGCTAGCTAATAATATACATACCCGAATAAGTTCCGTTCGTTGTTAGTTTTACTTCCCTCGTAACTATAGCAACTTTATAGGCACCGCCCAGTCAGATTAGGTAAACTCAGCGATCGTCATATGTGCTGATCTATTGCGCGCGCTCTTTGTGGACGAAAAGGTGGGAGAGTACCTCTGCTTGGGGATGGAGAAACCTGGTCGGACTAATCGATGGGGCAAGAATAGGCGTTCTAAACTACGTGGCGTTAATGTGCAGGAGGTAATGGAATTAACAGAATAAAACTAATTGTGAGTGCCATTTTTGGAGTTTTGTTCAGTATCTCATCTATTTTTGTTGAAACAAAATAGTTCGGTGGGATATTCCAGAAATTTATGGTTGAATACTAGTGTAGCCTTTTCTGCTCGTCTCATGACTTTATAGTACCACCCAGTAAAAAAGCGGTTATTACCCTCCCCCCCTCACACACACTCTCTAGATGCTATTACATTACTATTTTAATGTGACTTTAGGACATAGAAGTAGGTGGTGACTCCTTTGAACACCCCTGAATATTTATCAGCAAGGCTGAATTTCCTCGCAGCACGTAAGTTGCTCAATGTGGAAGTGAGTACCGAAAACACACTAACCATTATGCTATTTGATGGATGGTAACCAAAATTGGGTGACATGTGTGTTATTATTCTTTATTAAGGTGGTGCCTAATTAGGGAATGTGTGTGCACATACTCAAGCTAGTGATTATTGGTATACCCAATAAGTTAAGCCTCTATTTATGGAGGTGTGATGTCCTATTTGTTTCAATTTTGTTTGGAGATGACGTGCCGGTGAATGGCTTAAACATTGTGCCCCTCCCCCTCATATACAAGAAGTCTATTCGTGGAGGTATATTGACCCATTTGTATCAGTTTTATTTGAGATAAAAACATTTTATAATGAAGGCCAGTGTACAAGTTATTTATGTGACTAATAATGACTTTCTGGTGGCTGCTGTTTGGGGTGGGGGGAATGTGTATTTGTATAGCCTAGGGATAGGTTGTTGGTCTCATTAATATTGCCATTGTCTGGTGAAGGAACATGTTATTAGTTTAAGGTATACTTGCACAGGGCATGATATGCATCAGTTACATAGAGTGAAGTATGTGTAGGACGTGGACTCTTGTCACATGGTAATAAGCACATGTAGCAACAGTTTAGTTATGTGAGCTGTACAGAACAGTAATTACTTGTTGGAGTTTCCAGCTAAGGCTTGGCATAGAGATTGGAGACTGTGGTTTATGCTTTTATCACTTCATTCATCAGTAATGTCCACCAGTGTTAAGTTACTAATTCCTCTCATAATTAAGTCTTCTTAGCCTCAATATGTATACTGAAGTACAACTCCCTGATTCTTCAACTCTGATGTTTCGTATAGTAAGCTAGGTGCTGAAGAATAGCAGTTGTTGTTAACCCTCAGCGCGCATGCGCCCAGAGGGTTACAGTAGTCATCCTGTCAGTCATTCCGTCCGTCAGTCAACAGGGGATCTCGAAGATTACGGCTACCCAGGCTTTGAAAGCTACATCAAACTATAGCACTTCACAGAGTAAGTCCCTTTAATGTGCCAGAATTTTTAGTTTTGACTTAGTTTTCAAGAAAAAGCGAGTAGAATTCAGTCCCACAATCGTACGTTACGGTAATGGGAACCGCCCCTTAAAAAACTTGCTTGTCACGTGATCCAGCTTGCAGGTTGCAAATCACTTTTAAATAGCTAACAATTACATGGATTGAGCGTTTGGTGTTCTGTGGCATAGTTGTTGAGTGAGCAAATAGTTAACCTGGAAGTCTCTGGTTCAAACCCAAGTAGACGCTTTTTTTTTCATTTTTTTTTTCATCCCGTTTTCCTTTTTTTTTTCTTTTCTTCTTGCCTTATTCCTACTGTTTTTATTGCTTTCCTACCTTTTCCTTTCATTTCCTCTTTCTTTTGTCCCTCTTCATTGTCTTTTTCTCTTTCCTGCCTCTCTTCATGCCACTTCTCTTTCTTTTTTTGTTTCTACACTTTTCCTTTTCTTTATCATACTAGCTAACTAGCGCTGAGGGTTTGCACTTCAGTGCTCTAGTTATTATTGTTGTTGATGTTGTCATTTATTATTATTATTGGTGAGCAAATATGCTTGGATGTACATGTCTTTTTTGTACTTTAACTCTCGCATTGCATTCACTTGGTGGTCGGTTCCTTCCCATACTCCACTGAATGGAAATCTTTTTATCAATCTTTACCTGATCATCTTAGGAAATTTAATGATTTACCCTTTTGAATTAGATTGTCTCTGACTGGTCTCACAGATCAGACCCTTTACCCAACCTCTATGCTGAAGTGATCTGAAACTTTCACTGTACGTATTTCGTTCTTTAAAAATGTTATTAAAATTTGGTGCCTTAACATGGTTTCTACTGTCTCTAATTGTGGTTGGTTGGTTGACTTGATTATGCTGTGGTTTCGCGTACCTCCAAGCTGTTTCAGTTGTGAATATTGTTTTGCTGGCTGGAATGAAAATGCTGCAGAGTAGATAATAAGTGTTTAGAACTTGCTTCTTGTAGTAATAAATTTGATGTTGGAAAAATTCTTATGAAATTGATGGTTTCAAAACTGCATCAATAAGCTAGAAGAATATACAATTTTTCTTCAGTACAGAGTCGAGAGGCAGACCGGGGCTAAAAGTGCCGAGTTACTTAAAAGTGGCATAAACCACAAATTAATTTTAAAAACTACATAATGGTCAGGTTCTCGCAATGGAGCTAACCACACCATAAGCTGTTCAAGGTAAAATAATGAATGAAACAAAATGTATATGGTCGAAGTTCCACACCCTTTCCCAGCATAGCGGTCAGGTAAAGGGTTAGTCTGCATAACTAGGTTATGTTACGGGATGCAGTTAAGTCTACAAAATTCCTGGACTTTTTTCCTATTAGATCAGTGGCGGTGGTTGGTCTTCTTGGTTATTGTGCTGTTTGACATACCCATAGGTGTCCAGAAATGCCATAAAATGTCCATCCCATCCCACGATCCCATGGGACATTCCATGGGATGTCCTTATGTTTAGTGTACAAGTGCAGCAGAGTCAAGTGATAGTGTTTGTCTAATAGACTGGGTGTATGTAATAGACAATCTAACTTAGTCAATCCTTATTTTATTTTGACTGGTGTATTTCTATCCTCTGCCTAGAACAATTCTTACCTTAGCTTTCATTTCTTGCCTGATTAGAGGTATCATTATGTTTAAAGGGCCTGTGTATTGTTCTTTGACATCAACTTCTCCAGAGGAGCTTCAAGGACCATAGCCACGCCCACCACTAATGTATTAGCCTCACCCACCAGTGATTACCTTAGAGAACGCACAAATTTTTGACCCACAAATTTTAATCGATATATATGAACATCAATGAATCGTGATAGGGAGACAGTATTGTGTTACATAAAAATGCTAATGTATTGCTATTTTTTTGTTTTACAGTTACTGTATACAACTATTCAGCACCTTACCTTGGAAAGAGGTGCATTGTTCCTGATGCTACCACCACTTATTATTACCATTTATGATTAGTAATGAATTGCTGTTACCTTTGATTATGTCTTGATAAAAACTCAGTTGCACTGCTAAACTATTCAGTCCTTACTGAACTAACTATTTAGTAGCAAAGAATATCTCTTTTCTAGCTACATAGTTACTTATCCTTATTTGAAGCCAGTTGCTTTCAATAAGAACTAGTGAAATTTTCCCGTATTCCCCTTGTGTATATGTGTTATATTGTACAGTATGTAATAGTTGGTGGGAGAGTGAAGCGAACGAGACACTCTCAGGGTAACACAATTGCAAATCGGGGATATTTGTTTATGTGTGGACGTACATATGTCATTCGTATGTTGACCCTTGTGTTTTTGTTTTTGCTTCGTGGTCTACCCCTTCCCATACCTCCACTAAACAGAACATTTTCGTTTAGCGATCCCATATCATTCAAGGAAATTAATTATTTACCCCTTTGTATTAGGTTGTTTCTGAATGATATAAGATTCACCTTGGTCTTAAAAACTTACTGTTATACTCAAGACTGTGCAGTAATTCTTTAGAACTTCATTTTTCAAAGTCGCAAAATGTTATGGTGAATGGTTACTATGGTATTGAAACCCTTTACCAGATGTAATTTTAAAACTCGCCTTTTTTTTAGTAGCTGTGAGTAGTTGTCAAAAGCTACTGGTTACTCAGAATGCGATATTAGAGACTACAGAAAATACCAGTACTCAGGAAATTGAGGTAAGAAAGTGGTTCTGTACTTGTTAGTTAAAGTAAATAATGGTCACAACGACTACGCTTAGCAATCAATATTATCTAAGCAAGACTAATAGACTCTTTTGAAGTGTTTCGTTTGTGCACTGGCTCGCTCGCCCTTTCTGCTCAAGCACATCACCAGTTATATACCTATAATTGAGGTTTGTATTTATTGCAATTACTCCTGAAACATGAGAGTAAAGCTCAAGTGACGATGGGTTTGTTAATTGTAATACTAACTGATTAGCCTGTGGACATAGTAGTTACCATGACAAATTTTTGTTCTTTGTAGCCATTTTTTAAGATGGAAGTGATCCAAAAAATTCTGATGACACTAATGCAGTTACGTAAAACAGCAGTTTGATTTTCAATAGCAGCGCTTTAATTATCAAAGTGACGAAATGCAAATATCTCAGAAGAAATAAAAGAGAACACCGTCCAATACTATATTAACTCAGAATTAGCTGGGTGTTAGAAAGGACTGGACATGGCTCATTAGAAACCCCACCACTGTACTAGAGGTCAGAACAACAGCATCTTACAGTTTCAAGTATGCTATCGACTGACATAAATAAAATGGACTTCATTTTATTCAATTAGACTTGGTACACACACTATCATTTTTTTGGTTATTTTCCAATAAAAAATGTTTGCTATAGCAAACATTAAATTTTATTGGAAAATGATCAAAAAAATAATCATATATGTACTGTATCAGATTTATAGTACTTGACAACAAATGTGGTTGCTCAGGCAACAGGTTATAAATGCATATACTTCTATATTGATAAGGTTTGTATGAACACATCAAATAGCAGAGTGTGGTACTCCTCAAAACAGCTACCACTAGCTGTCATATGTAAACATCATCACTTAATTTGACCAATAGTTTGAAGATGCTTTTCAGCCTCCTTTACGAGCAAACTCTACAATTTCCCTCATACTGAACTAATGTGATACCTCTGCTTTTTCCCTCATACTGACCTAACTTTCATTAAAGTGTTGTTGTTTTTTTGTTTTTTTTGTTTCTTGTTTTTTTAAAATACCAATCCTTATTCTTAAGTAATTCAACCGAGGAAGTGGGTGTGGCTATGTAAATGAATGCTGCAATACCTTTCACTAAGTTGCAATGTGCTTTATTTGTAGGTGTCTACCTGGTGTCCTCACTAGGCACTCAGGTGTGGCCACACCTTTCCATATAATGTGTCAAACTTGGAGCAGTTGGAGAAAGTAGCATTATAGTGGACCAGATCGCTCGAGACGACATTGGACAAATGTAAGGCCTTTATAAATGATGATTGTGATGAGGATTATGGTAGTGATGATGATGATGATCATGATTATGGTATTGATGATGATGATGAGAAAGATAATGGTGACGATGGTAGAGATGATGAGGATGGTGATAGCAGTGATGATGAGGGTAATGAATGCTATTTAACATAGTTAAATGAGGTTAACGGAGGGAGCCTGCTGGTCTCTCTTCGTGGGGGCAGGGTTGGTAAACCTACATGCATGTGGTCACGTGGTATGATGTAGTATGACCTATTGAGAGTATACTCTGCGCAGGCGTGTAAGCTACACGTGTACTTGGCTGCCGCGTTACACAGGCGGATTCTAAGTGGTTGAACATCTTGGTCGGTTCTCCCACCGTCCTCCCCTACACCTTCCTTTCATTGCCTAGTTTATGTAACAGCACTATTTCATTTTTCCACCATTTAATGGTGTGATAGCCAGGCTAGGCAAATTACCCTCACGGCCCCAACTGGCCGTGGGGTTTTCCCCCAAAGCGGAGGGAAGTCCCTATTGGTAAGCAGGCCGAACGCATGCGTACTAACATTAACCAGCTTGCAACGGGAGAGACTAGCCTGGCTTCCTCCAAATAATAATTACATTATGTCAAGTCACTCAGTACTATAGTGACCATAGTTAATGATGATTATGGTAGTAATAATGATGGTGATGATGATGGTTGTGATAATGATGATGAGGAAGATGATGGTGATGATGATGATAGTGTTGATGATAGTGTTGATGGTGGTATGATTATGGTAGTGATCAGGGATTCATACAGGGTTTTTCGTTAGGGGTGGGGGAAATTTTGTATAATCACAAAAATATTTTAGCCACATGAAAATGGTGACACCACGACTATGACACAGATTATTAGATGAAAACTTAGACAAACTATTATGAATTGCTGCTATTGAAGGACCAGAACTAGACAGTCATGATTTTGAAAAATTGTTTGCCCTTTTAAGAGAAACTAGCAGTAGAGTAATTAAGATATAGTTTTTCATATGTACTTATACTGATCATTATTATTTTTCATAAAAAAATTTCAGTCAAGTTAAAAAAAATGTTAAGGGGGGGGGGACTAAATTTAGGAGGGAAAACTGACCTTAGGGGAGGGGATCCCAGGGTTCCCATAGTTTGTAAGAAACCTTGATGATGATGATGATGATGATTATGGTAGTGATAATGATGGTGACAATGGTGATTATGGTAGTGGTGATGTTGATAGTGATGATGATGAGGATGATGGCGATGATGATTGAGGAGGATGATGATGGTGATGATGATGATAATTATGATGATGGTAGTTATGATAATGATAGTACTGATAATGATGTTAGTGATTATGGTAGAGCCAATAATGGTAGTGATGGTGATGGTAAGTGACTATTATTAGAGGTGGAACGAATATCCAGTTATCGGGTTAATCCAAACAGGTAATTGAGTGTTTTTTCTCATGGCCCCCGACCCTGTAATATTTTAACACCTTCGTTGACCCTTGTATAGCTTTTCAGAAAAAGTATAGCTATAAAAACCACATTGAGCCAAAAGTGAAAGAGTTTGTAGGCTATCGGTAAGGTTAAGCAACTCTGTAATAGCTGGTTATGAAAGGGATAGTCTGGCCAGGATATTGAATGGTAGTTTTTGTATCCTTCGAGCTTTGATGATGATGATGATGAGGATCAGATTAGTGGTGGATAAGTAATGATGATGGTAATGTTGTATGATGATGACGTGATAATGAAATATGATGAAGTGATAGTGAAGATGATTGTAGTGATGGCCACGTCGTAATAAAATTTGTAGACTGTAATATTAGTATTTGGTTGATTTGTGTTTTTTTTTCTATATTTAATAATGCATGCGCATTACTCTCTGTGTGTTATAAGTTGGCTGAGTTAGCAGCTGGTATTAGAGCCTACACATTTAAGTTGTGCAATTAATCTCTTTATTTTTGTAGTAAAGTGTGATGACGACTGCTGGAGCTGTTGTAGTATGTGTAACATCAGAGACTGATGAGGCAGTGCACAAGTGATCTCATCATTGAAATATCATATTGGAATTGAGAGTAGCAAGGTAAATAATCGAAATATAACATATAACTCCTACAGTCACTCTGTACCCACTCCTATAGTCTCCCTGTGCCCATTGCTACAGTCTCCCTGTACCAATTGCTATGGTCTCCCTGTACCCACTCCTTATAGTTTACCTGTACCCACTCCTATAGACTACCTGTACCCACTCCTATAGTCTACCTGTACCCACTCCTATAGACTCCCTGTACCCACTCCTATAGTCTACCTGTACCCACTCCTATAGTCTCCCTGTACCCACTCCTATAGTCTCCCTGTACCAACTCCTATAGACTCCCTGTACCCACTCCTATAGTCTCCCTGTACCCACTCCTATCGGCTCCCTGTACCGACTCCTATAGACTCCCTGTACCCACTCCTGTAGACTTTTGTACCCACTCCTATCGTATCCCTGTACCCACTCCTATAGTCTCCCTGTACCCATTCCTATAGACTCCCTGTGCCCACTCCTATAGACTCAGTGTACCCACTCCTATAGTCTCCCTGTACCCACTCCTATAGTCTACCTGTACCCACTCCTATAGACTCCCTGTACCCACTCCTATAGTCTCCCTGCACCCATTCCTATAGACTCCCTGTACCCACTCCTATAGACTCCCTGTACTCACTCCTAT
>WLWD01003491.1_pt1 | contig 39341 bp, 34 predicted proteins | sample 6712731 | NCBI WGS metagenome assembly WLWD01 (sample SAMN12718690, study PRJNA576275) | sponge metagenome | isolation source: marine sponge | host: Mycale hentscheli | place: New Zealand: South Island, Marlborough, Capsize Point | collected 2014-11-01
ATGACTGGTGTGATCATGTGGTATGAAGTGTAAGTTACTTTATGACTGGTGTGATCATGTGGTATGAAGTGTAAGTTACTTTATGACTGGTGTGATCATGTGGTATGAAGTGTAAGTTACTTTATGACTGGTGTGATCATGTGGTATGAAGTGTAAGTTACTTTATGACTGGTGTGATCATGTGGTATGAAGTGTAAGTTACTTTATGACTGGTGTGATCATGTGGTATGAAGTGTAAGTTACTTTATGACTGGTGTGATCATGTGGTATGAAGTGTAAGTTATGATCATACAAATAAAGAATGGCATAAAGAATTATCGTACAAGTAAATTTAATAGCTACTAAATAATACTTATTTTAACATTTGTAGTATTTGTGGTAACAGTCCAAACATTTCGGCTCCGAAAGTCACTGATGAAGGCTTTATGGAGCCAAAACATTTGAACCCTTATTTATTACAGATACTTTGAAAGTAAGTTCAACTATTTGCTATATATTTTGCATTGTTAAAATGGAGCTTTATGAAATAAGCAACTATAGTGTTACTACAGTAGATGTTGTATAGCATGAATGGCCTGAGTCTATAGACTTAGTCTGAGGGGCATAAACAAGTGATCTTTCCAGTGTCCAATATTGTATCTGTCTAGTGTCCGGTATTGTATCTGTCTAGTGTCCAGTATTGTACCTGTCTAGTGTCCAGTATTGTACCTGTCTAGTGTCCAGTATTGTATCTGTCTAGTGTCCAGTATTGTATCTGTCTAGTGTCCAGTATTGTATCTGTCTAGTGTCCAGTATTGTATCTGTCTAGTGTCCAGTATTGTATCTGTCTAGTGTCCAGTATTGTATCTGTCTAGTGTCCAGTATGGTATCTCTCATGCCTCTGACAAATACTTGCCTTGAATAAATAAAATACACAGCAATTTCATCAATTTTAAGATTTTAATATAAACTCGCATAATAATGTTTTGGTCACAATGGGACAAAATGCACTCTACTGACCGGTTTTTTCTCCATTAATCTTTGTTCCAACTTTGGAGTACGTTTGCCTCAAAACTTTAGCATCCATCTGGCCATTATCCTGGGACTGGACCACTACAACGTGCACTTCAGGGTCTCTCCTGGACACGCCACCTCCCATCTTTTCCTTCCCTCTGCAGACTTCCGCGCACAATTACGAAACGCTTCGATACAATATTTGTTTTGCAGTTGCTCCCCAGCTCCGCCCCAACTTCCTTACCGCCCACACTCTCCAGGCAGCTAATGAGCTATCAACGCTTAATACGCATGCGCAAACTTGGACTAATTTGCCATTTAAGTTACAGCATAGTAATAATATATCTCTGGTTAGAGAAAATGACGTGCTCTCGGCGTGTACTAGTCTTTTCTCATGGGACGTGGATGTAAGTAGCCTATTCTCGCCTGCCCTTGGCTGGTCTCACAAGCTTACCCTTTACCTAATTGAGCGATTAGGTAAAGGGTTTAGCTTGGCAGTCGAGCCCCCCATATGGCTTGCCAATCCAACCCAACCTGGATTTAAAAAAATGCCAGACTCAACGGATACGATTGTAATAATACAAGTATACATATATATATAATGTTGAATCATTGATACAGAAAGCATGTACTGAAGTCTTACAGAGACAACGTCTAACAGCTGGAAGAAACTGAACAAAGCAAGGAACAATTTATTTGTAAAAGTGAGACAAATGGCTCTCAAGCTAATCAGTGGACAATCAATGAATATCATTATTTGTACTCTGCCAATTACCACTTATAAAGATAGCGTATTAATATAGATGGCTTCTAGTGGGAAATTCCCATCTTAGTAATAGGAAATGCAGGCTAAATATAAGGTGGCGGTGTTTCCAGAGGTGTTTTTCCTGGTTTACCCCCTCAGGGAGTTGTGATCTTCAACTACAAAGAATCTTCACATCAGCACTAACTGCTTAAGGTTAAAATGAACTTCCTCGTTGGTAGTGCTACTAAAGTTCAAAATAGGAATATAGGGAACCCATATCACTTGTACAAATATGCACACACAATATGACATCATCCACTTTAAATTATAAATAGAATAGTAGTTGTTGCTGCAGCTGTAACCCAGAAATAGTCACTGCTTATTTACATCTTCAACTAACATTTATGTAATATGAAAAAGTGCACCTTAAGTATATATACCACTGCTAGCAGTTCATAAAGTCAGTCTTCATCAGAATCAATATTAAAATGTTCTCTATGGATCATCAACTCCTTTTTAATCTTCAAGTCACCGAGTCCAAACTTAACTGCCAGTTTCAAAGCATCCACATACTTCTTTGCCAGCTTATCAGTCATCCCTAAGTCAGACACACGAGGTTCCTCACTTTCACCGTCTCCTTCGACTCTACTTGAAGTATTTTGAGGAATTAATTCGACTTCTTGTGAATTGGTTAATCCACGATTCTTTCTTCTGTGAGACAGCAAGAGAAGCAAGCGAGACCATCGCCTCTTACAGTTGACATTGGCCAGCCTCTTACAGTTGACATTGGCCAGCATCTTTGCCGCCTTGTGACCTTCATCTTGCTTCAGGCAGTCTTCCAAGGCATGGATGAAGACCATGGAGAACAGAACAAGAAGTAAGAGAAAGATGGCTACTCCCTCGCAGATACTCAGGACTCTGTATATTAGCGCTGATTTCTCGCAGTCTGACACAGCTGGACCACAAATAAAACAAACTAAAGATTTGCTAACTTCAGCCAAGATTACAATAATAATAGTTTATATTAAACTAAATTATATTGGTACAGACTGTGGTGTGCTGGGTCATATTCATTACATCATTCCTGCGGTTTTAAGTTATTTCCTGTCTCGTGTAGTTTTGTTCATGTGTCATCTGTAATTGTCAGTTATTCAGTTTTTTTGTTTTGCTATTTGAAAGCCCTTTGAACTAAGTGTTGTTTGTGCTTGGGGTAATGGGTCTCATAGTCTAATACATGACAGACACATTTAGAACTTACCATAGATAACATTATCTCCATAAAACTGGCTTCGAACATCGTTATACACCACACCCACTCTAACTTGAAACGTTTTGTACGGTAAAGTTTCCCTGTATGTGGTAATGGTCCTTGTGTTCATGAAGACATCACTCTGAGTGCCTTTTGTTGTACGGTTGGTCTCGGTGTCTCGGAATCTGAGCTGGACAGCCACTGGAACTGGTAAGGCATCATCAAGAGTGACCTTGAAAATGAATCCCCCATCTTCTGTTGGTAGTGCTTCAAGGTTTATTGGTCTGCCTGGAGATTAAAAAAAAAAGTTTAGTCTCAAACGATCAAATCAGTCTATATTTGTTACAATGTTTTGAAAACAGTAATTACCTGCTAATTACAGAGTTTCCTTTACTCATTCCCCATTGAGCATACTGCAGATATTGCAGCCACAGTAGTAGCCTTAATTATAACCAACTCAAAACAGAGAAAAATGACTTCAGCCGAGAAATACTGAATCATAGAAATCAATTTTACTGTATGCAAAGAGGGTGCTCACTTATACCACACGATTAAAAAATTCTGCAATTGCATAATCATCGTCTGTGTGCTTGCTTAACAGAGTTTATAATAATCCCTACATTCCAACCTGTAAAGACTTACTGAGTACAGTGAATGTTGCTGTGGCAGACCTTCGCTCCAGGATCACTTCTTTACCGAACTGGTTCACTACGTACTGACTCTCGCATCGAACTTGCCCGTTACTGAACCCGTTGACATCCAACGCTGCCATCCTGCCGTGCGTTAAGGTCGTACCTCCTTCAGATATCGTGGAGTTCACCACGTGATATTGCTCACTTTCTCTAATTTGGACTTCGTCGTTGTTGCCGTGCTTGAAATACCAGACAATACGAGAGGCTTGTGGTGCACTGCGGACTTCACACTGGAAGGAGGCGTTGCTCTCTCTGCCTTGGGCTGTCACGACTGAAGTGGGTAGTAGGTTAAAAGCTGGAGGAACTGAAGCAACAAGAGAATCACAACAACAACAAACACAAATGAGTCAGTCATTCTCGGCTGAAATAATTATAATAATAGCAAATATTTCTCATTCTAACAGCCAATATTGTTAATTAAAACTTAACCTGACATTTCGACTTCTTGCCAAAGTCCTCTTCAGGGGTTAACTGAGGTCGAACACAAATCAAATCAAATCACCCTCCAGGATATAATAAACAGTAAGTGTGCCCTCCAGAAATCTTGCTGTTTACATTGTGTTATTATATCAACATGGAGAGTTCAACCTCAGTTGACCCCTGAAGAGGATTTCAGCAAGAAGTCGAAACGTTGGGGTAAGTTATAATTAACTACAATATTGGCTGTTACAACAAGAAAAATTTGCTATTATAACAAACATAAACTGTTTTTCTCCTTTACTTGTAGTATTAACGTAATGAATTAAGCTTTGGTTAAAGTATAACAAAAAACAACAACAACAATAACTTGGTTTAATTCACTCTCCCTCTGCCCTCATCCCCTCCTCATCCCTCCCACCGCCCTCATCCCTCCCACCGCCCTCATCCCTCCCACCGCCCTCATCCCTCCCACCGCCCTCATCCCTCCCACCGCCCTCATCCCTCCCCCCCCCCTTCATCCCCTCCTCATCCCCTCCCTCCCCCCCTCATCCCCTCCCCCGCCTCTCCCATCCCTCCACATCACCACCCATCCTCTACCCCACCCTTTCCACTTCCCCTTCCCCTCACCCCTCCACCCCCTCCCTATTCATTCCCCTTCCAAATCTTACCAAACACAACGAGAGAGAGATTCAGTTGCGTGGTCGCACTAAACGTACGCCTCACAGACTCCTCATCAAGCACATACAAGATGCACATGTAGTCAGAAATACCGTCCAACGGTTGCACTTTGCTGATCAACAGAGAGAAGGTTTGGGGATCCAGTTCATATCGGGAACTTTTCCTGCGGAACTGACCGCTGAGAGGAAGTTGGCTATAAAATGTCTCGCCAGAGTTGGATGAGTTGATCCACATCACACCGTAGCGATTGAGGAAGGTTGGACTCGGAGGAATGGAGCAGTTAATGCGTGCTTGGCTGTTGACCCTTGCGTAGGCGGTGTCCACACTGATTGGTAGAGTATTGTCAGGGAGTGCTAAATACAACATCATACAAGGAATAACTCACTTATTCTATCAACATTACCTTACCATATATCAGTTCACAAGGTCAAGTATGTAGTTGGTAAGGGGGCAAGAGTACATGTCGTAAGGTACCAATACCATCTATAGCTCTTGCTCATTCTTGTCATTAAAAAAATGCGAATAATTTCAGAATAGCTGTCTGTTCTCAAAACCATTTGGCATGAAAAATAAATTTAGCTAATGCATAAGCAAAGTCATTAACCCCACCCCCTTGCCTCATAAGAATGCACGCAACTTTCACTGGTAGTATATGCACAGCAATCGATTTTTTTTCCCTTTTTAAATTTTTTTTAATTTTTTTTATTTTTAAGTTATCCTCACTTGATTGTTAGGTCTAGCTTAACAATCCTCTCATCCTCTACAATAGTCTATATAACCAAGATTTCACAAACATCTATATCAAGTATGAATGCTTGCTATACTACTATACAATACTTGTGAGTTGGACCCTTTGGTCCTGCCTACAACAATGTAACAAAATTAATCATCTAGAATCCCTGCAATGGCATTTGATCAACTTCATTTGTTAAAATTTAAAAAAAAATTACAAGCTTAAAAAGTTTCTTCCAATACTTGCATAGCTACAAGAAATATTGAAATAGCTAGCTAAATATTTAGCTATCACAAATAAAGAACTCGTTTTAAAAGATGGATGGAAGATATGATGCCCTCATGACTTACCTATTACCAGTATTGCTGGGCTCATCACAACTGTCCCATCTTCACCGGTTTCCCCACAAGAGAAATTCCCTTCAATTGTCCTGGTGGCAGAGAAAATGATCGAACTTCCATCTTCATTTCTATTACCAAGCAGGAAGAGAACTTTGTTCCTGAAGAAGTGAGCATTAGCTGCAGGTCTTCCCACGCTGTTGCTGCAAGACAGAGTCACTGAGTTTAAGACTAGAAGTGAACGCCTATACGAAATTCTAAATCGTGGAGCCTGAGTTGAGGCTGCAGACACTAAACAAATAAGACACAAAGCTACTCCTAACATCTTTGCCATTAGCTTCTCCACCGTTCTTTACCTCACTGAATCCCCAACTTGATTGGTGTTTTCCCCTTTTTTATTAAGGCCATTCTAGAGTAGAGTAGTTGTAGTGAGTAAGAGATGTGCTGACATCATCTTGTGTGACTTTTATAGACAATGAGGCACTAGATAAGAGATAAGTCATTGGTAGTAGTACACGACACACCTTGTAGATGGAGTGGCGGATTACAAGTAGCTATTTCTGGCGTATTGTAGCTATGTGGGAAACATTCCAACTCACTTATATCTTCCATACTGCAAATTAATGCACGTTTGAGTTTGCTTATACTAAATGTCTTTCAGAGCAGTCACAAAACAGTCTATCCTCTCTCTTTCTTCTCCCTATTATAGGAACTGGGCTTTCCTCTTTATAACGTAGCAACTCTCTCCACGGAGTACAAGTGATGATACCTTACCCAATACCGTATAGCCTGCTCAACTGTGAAAAAGCTAGCTATTTTATTTAAATAATAAAAGTGATGTTTTTCACGAGAGTAAATTGGCATGTGATAATGCAATGCATAGGTGTGTCCCCCCACTTTGACTTTGAAACAGCTTCCACCACTCCTGAAAGTATGCAAGCCTACGTACCATTCTGCATCTTCAAGGTCAGTCAATATTTGAAATTTATATACACCTGAGTTACAAAAATAAAAATGACAGAAATTCATTATAGCTGAAGTACTTGTGGGGGTAAAAATAAAACAAAATGGTGCCAATTCTTTGATGATACTGATTGCAGACAAGTGATCAATAAAATATTAAATAAAAAGTACATCGTTTGCCATTCCTTGGAACTTTGCTTTCATTCCTATAACTCCTGGTCATGTTCCAATTCCTCTTTAGTGGAAGCGGAATGGGATCCTGCATAACCATGATCCAAATCCTCCATAGCGTCCACTTGCCCGAGGACGTGAAAATTATTGTCCGGCTGGTCCAAGATAATGGTGGACATCTGCCGATCGAGATGAGGGCGGAGCTTGGGGTCACGCCTCCCCTTTTCAATGACATTACCGAGAGTGCGTATCAGAGCTGACGACTTGATGCTCATTTCCGGCAAATCCACTTCGTCCAGTATTGAAATGCGGCTCTCAGTCTCGCTGGGGTGGGGACTTCCCTCTTCAAGATGGACGGTCAGGATCCTCTCCACCACTGACAGCATGTGAAGGTAGACACGCCCGGAGGGGTCTTCGGGCAGCTTGTCCAACAGTATCTCCAAGACGTCAGCATGGCGATCGATGATAGACCTGTGGAATTCCAGTTCTCTCTTCTTCCGCCGGTTGAAGTGGATAATGGCTGTGATGGCGATGACGGCAATGAAGAGCAATATGAAGAAGATGGTGGGCACCAGAGAAGCCACGATGAGCTGGGACTGAAGAAGGCTGGTGGACACGAGAGACGGAGAATCTACGTCTGAGGGAAATACAATTATTGAAGCAAGTAAAGTCAACAACACAACAAGTACATGTATTAATATCTTCACATTCCCTCAGGCAGTTTCGCTATTTTTATAATATTTGAGTAATTATGGCATCCTTATAGATGTCAAAGCATTTGTAGTCATAGTGATGAAGTACATAAGGAAATATTTGTTAATTACATTGTTTTTGTTTTAAGCATTTCTAAAGATATGGAATTCAATGGTGGTGAGTGCACATGCAGTCCCAAACTCCAGTGTTACCTTCAATTGAAACATGCACTCACATGTACACACACTCACACACACTCACACACACACACACACACACACACACACACCCAACACTTGAGTAACTTACTGTGCACTCTGGGATGATTCTGAACCGGACCTTCTGCTGAGCCGCTAACCAAAGCCACGCCCACTCTGAAGACTTTGTACGGTAGTTTTGAGCTGAAGACGATGTGCGTGATTGCATCAGTGTTGTTGAAACTTGTAGCGGTGGTCCGATTTGCCTGACTAAAGTCGTTGTTGTCATCTTTGGCGTTCTCGTTGGAGTAGACCATGAGTACTTGTACGGGGACGTTAATCACTTTGGGTAAAGTGAGTTTGAAGATTATGTCACCTCCTTGAGTAATTAACACACCCACATCCTTGAAGCCACCTAAATAATAATAGTAAATAATAACAAGATGATAACAAAAATAGTAAATAGAAAGTTAGTCTCTCTGTAATAATAAAGTCTTAATAGCAGGAAATAGACATAGTGAATAGCTGAACTTCCTGTTTGGCTACTTTTGAACTTCTCAGACAGAAAGAGGTTATTGTTATTGAAGCAAGTGACAGTTCAAAGATGGTTCACAGACTATACCAAACCATGCAGCCACAAGAAGACCTTCCCATAACTAGCAGGTAATGAGTCTAACTGATATCTAATTCTCACCGAGTACAGACAGTCTGGCGAATGCCTTAGTGCTGGGTATTTGATCATCGGCATCCTGCAGAGACGCTGGTGGCACGCGAGCAGTACAGCTCACATTGCCCGTGCTAATCTCGTCCAGAGGGAATATACTCAGAGTGCTGCTGACGATGAACCCTCGACCTTCCTTGTCGGCGACAGGCTGGGTGTTGACCGTGTGGTACTGGGTGAGAGATGCCGTTGCCATGCCGTTGTGCGTCCAGGTGATCTGAGGGGCGGGGTCGCCAACGGCAATGCACGTGTAGCGCACTTGGAGAGATTGCTTCAGGGAGAGTGTTTGTGGCTCTGGCTTCTGGATGATGGTGGGGGGCTCTGAAAGTTGAGTGGACAAAAAGATGTAAAAGTTAGTATCATTACCCCAGCCACACCCACCACCCATCCCTTCCTAAAGTGAAAACTTAAAACCTTCCGATGTGTTCACACCCCCTTGGTTTTTATCTCTCACTAATAATAAATCTTAATGCAAACAATTCATATTTATTCTTTGGTGTACCGAAAGACATCAAAGCTTCCAATCGCAAGGAATGCATTTTATACATATGAACTCTGAGGGAATAATTAATTATTTGTGTGTGTTTGTGTGTGTGTGTGCATTTCCAAGTATGTTTGTATGCATGTGTTTGTACAACTTTGTGTTTGTATGTGTGTTTGCATGTCTGTCCGTATGTGTGTGTGTATCACAGGCATTGTATCTTAGTGACCTCTCTTCTGATGAAAGCCACCAAAGATACTCCCAACTTCTATTAACCTTCTCCGTAGTGCAAAGTCCTAGTTAATGTAGCGACAACTCTCTCCGTAGTGCAAAGTCCTAGTTAATGTAGCGACAACTCTCTCCGTAGTGCAAAGTCCTAGTTAATGTAGCGACAACTCTAACCACAAGACTCATACGACTAGTACCGCACAACAGCTTGTGGTGATTCTCTGCCAGATCATCACAATCCTGCTGTTTCTCCGGAGTAAGGCAGAAGTGCTGTCACGCGTGAGTGAAAGGGTTGCTTTATCAACCGTCCTTTTATGGGATTACGGTTAAAAATAGAAAAATCTATGATAATGCTTTTATATTGTTGCTACGGTGAGTAAAGCCTGTGATGTAACAGTGTATTATATTGGCTAGTGGCGGGAATTACCCGGGGGATTAATTGGGCAATGAATGCACTTACCTTTAAAGTGCATTGACAATGCTGTGAATAGATATTTGGGGATACTAATGGAATCTTTGTTGAAGTGAGTTATTTCTATTTGCCAGTCATTTGACACATGACTATAGTAATGCCTCCTTTTGAAGAGAGGGATAGGAAAGTTACATTCTGTTTGTAACTTGCACAAAATAAAATGCCAAAGACACTTTGTGTCTAGTGTTGGGATAAGAAGGAATATTCTTCAAGGTTTTGTGCAATTAGAAACAATTAAAACACTCAATGCATGCCATACCTTTGTTTATCCCTTCACTACAGGGCTTTGTTGTTTTGCTGTTGTTATTATTAAACCAATACCAAGTATCAACTGTTGGTTTTATCCCCTGCCAGTTTACACAAACACCAGCAGCTGTTTATACTAGTGTCTTGTACAACTCCCCCCCCCCCCCCCCCCCCCCCCCCCCCCCCCCCCACCACCCCCAAGCTAAAAAATAGCAGCTGGTGAGTTTTCTAAACATACGAGTAAGTGGACTAAGTTTAGTGTTTTGAAAATAGAGTAGTGATGTAGCTAACCCTTGTAGTCTGCCAGTCCAAGTTATGATATATTCTCTGGCCATAGCTATATCTATTGTTATCTCTGAGAAACTTTAAAGCTCATTGAATTAAACTAGCACTGATCTAAATAATTATGTGAAACAGTAAAATATCCCAGAACATTGTATATGTATTTAAAGAAATACAACAGATTATTAGCCATAGCTATTGCTTCAACGCAACTGTTAAATTTCTCCTCCAAAACACTCCATGTTCAATTGGGTTTTATTTATCAAAATTCCTCCGTTACTAAGGGAGCTCATGGTCTCAAGAGAGGCCAGTCAAAATACTGTCTACTTCCTGCTTGTGACTCAAATTAGTGAGTTCAGGAAGAAAGTGCAAGTCTTGAATAATGACTACTCCAGAGCAGATGTCTGCACTCCTGTTATGGCTTCCCAGCACTGTCCTAATTGAGACTCCCTTCAAACATAAGACATAAATCATATGCGAGATAAATTCCCCTCTAGTTGCATGCAGCATGTGTTGGTTTACAGCATCAACTGCACTGAGGTCTGAATCGCTTTTGTTAGAAAAAAAAATGGAAATAATTTCTTTTTGTTATCTCTTAATAGGATTGTTTATTGTTGCACTACAGACATAACACAATCAGTCAACTATTCCCATTGATCTTAACAACAACACCAACAATATTATTACTATAACCTATATCATTATAGCTACTAACAAACTGTCGTAACAACCACTTAATTGTGATATAAAAAGGATCGTCTTTACAATAACCTGTTTACAATAACACCACACGCCACAGACAGAATGGCTAGTTCTTACTGGCTAGCTTCAATCCAGTTGTGGAGTAGTCTGGCTTCTATAGAGCTATGTTATAAATACTTTAACTAATGCTTTATGAAGAGACGGCTTAATCAGGATATAATTAATCTTGCTCCTACTTCTGTGTAGGAATGAGCAGCAATGCAGTTATATCAGCATCCCCATGCACGTGTGCATGCATGAATACAAACCTCTGTGTGTGTGTGTGTACGCTTGAAACCATCAGTTGGTAATTAATTGGGAAGGAGAGACCTTGTGTTTAGTACACAACACAACATTGGTGGAGTCAAATAAACAATTTCACATTCACTCGTCCTCAAAAATTGGAACTCCATAAATGAAATAATTAATATTTCAATGATTCTAACTTTCTGAAGTACTGGTTGGCTATACTAACTTATATATACGCACCTTCCTAGAGTAGTTATTATACCTTGACACAAACCATCTTCCTCCGAACTTGTTCTGTCATTTAACTGACTAACACTCCAATTAATACTTGCTAATGGCAAACCACACATGCACCATCTTCTGCACTCTATTAACACACCATTCTCCTGTACGCTATTCTACTTAGGTGACCTTGGTAATGCCAAGAACACATGGTTGAAATGTGGGTCATAACTCATCGGTTCATTGCCGATTTCTTTATTTGGCCATGATTGAAATAAACCAGAGGTGGATCCCTATAATTAATCATTTTCCTAATTTAGATACCCATTGCGTTAACCTAATACTTGATAATTGATCTATTGACTCACTGTAGACGACGAGACGTATGTTCAGAGTCCTGGTTTGCTGGTAGCGGCGAGTGACTTGAGTGTTAGGATTGAAGACATCCACCACACAGCGATAAGTCAAGTCCGTATCTGACAGAGTGACATTCCTGATGGAGAGAGCAAAGGTCACGGGATCGATGGAATACCGGGACGGGAGTGTCTGAGGAGAAATGACGGGTGAGGAGATGGAGTTTGTGCGATCGTAGACTTGACCAAGCTGGGACCCGTTGGTCCATATTGCGTTGTAAAATTGTACCAGTCTTCCCGGGAACAAGCCGCAATTCAGTGTGGCGGTGGAGCCGATCTGGGCATACACCGTCGGCTGAGTTGGCAGTACGATGTTTGTCGTGGGCAAAACTACACAACATAAAACAATAAAAATTAAAAAACAGAAATGGCATACTTTGATATAACAAGAACAGACTCTTTCAATGGAGAACTGCGGAAGGAAGCCATTAACCTTCTTCAGTGCTTGCCAAGAAACAAATTAATAATCAATTAATTTTTTGTGGTCTCGACCCCACCCCCTCCCCCCTCCTGTCCTCTCTCTTTAACCCTCAACCTTTCAAATCCTAATTACTATCAACCCTCCCCTCTCTGTCCAAGGTCCTTGTTGTTTTCCTATCGTGATGTCACCAGTTTCCAAGGAGTTCAGGAAATGCCGCCCACTTGTACAGGAAGTGCCACAGCAATGAATCTTAACAACTTCCACTGCTCCACTTGAAATAATCAGATTGAGGTTTGATGAAGACACGGTCCTTGGCTTGGGAAACAAAGGTAGTGATGCTAATTGAGGAAGAGGGAAGATTAAAACAAAGCCAAAGTCCTCCCAATTCATCATCTCCGGTAGATTTCCCTCGGGACTTAATGAGGGGGTGTGGGATTTTACTTAACAGAATATTAGTTTAAAGTCTGTGACACTCTCAAAGTATCTTGTAGCTGTTCACAACTCTCTACTCAACCATTAGGACACCAAGCACGAAGCAGGACTGATAAGACAACCTTCCCATCTTACTTTCATAGTAACGCTCAAAAAAAAGAAAAAAAAGAAAAAAATCAGCCTTGACAGCACAGGGCTTTATTGTACAGAATAGCGATAACAATAAATATTTTAAACTTCAATAGTTATTAGATCTACAATGACTCAGCCTCAAGAGATATTTGTCAGTTTTATACTGCATGAAGTTTAGAGACCATTGTACAGGATGGCTCTCAAGGATTAAGAAAAAAAAACCAAAATATTAATTTTTTATACTTAAAAAAAAACTTTGGTATTTTTTTTTTTAATGTAATGGACTTTAAGCATTCACAAAAATAGTATCTTCATATTTCTCGTCAATAATTATATAGTTATGGGCACAGTCTCTTTACTTAGCCACGACTTCCTCTAATGTTTGCATACAGCATCCAGAATCAAACCATATTAATACAACTACTATGAAGTAATGAATTCCAGCCAAGAGAGTGTCACTGGTTCAATGTATATGGTAGCAGTAGTGGTAATAATAATAATAATAATAATAATAATATAGCTACAGTAATTTAAACTTAATTAAATGTCTAGATTTCTAGCTAACTTAATTCTACATTTAGCTATTTCTAATTAATAAAGATTAGATGAAGATCCCACTTACAGACTAACTGTAGCGATCCGCTCTGGACTCCGCCGGTACTGCTACTGCAAGTGAAATTTCCCTCCAAGCTCGTTGTGAGGTGGAAAGTGGCGCTCGCTCCGCTTCTCGCTACATTGACTCTCTGCTCCAGTGCTGTCCCGTCCAGGAAAAAGAGAGCATTCGACAAACGACCGTTGACAGAGTTGCAAGTCAGAGTTATTTGATTGATGAATGTCCGGCTTCTTCGGTGAAATACTTGTAAACCAGAGCCATCACCGAGTAGGGAGCACAGAAGAGCAACAATTATAAACCACATTTTAATTTCTTTCTCTTACCAGCAAGATGTAAATTTACGGTGAACACAGACGGCTTTTATAGAAGCAGAGAGCACGAGTGGCCCGAGGCATGCGCATAAGCATTCTGCTGGAGGGTGTATTGGTACGCGCCACACGTATGACCTAAACTAACTGTCTCAGGTAAATTGTGCAGCTAGACGTTGCAAGTTTTTTTTGGTGAAGTCTATTATTAGAAGACATCCCAGCTCACACATAAACTACCACCATGGTAATGAAGTTCTCAAAAAAAAAAACACATACATACATACACACAACTTAGACTACAGCCTTAGTCCAGAAACAATGGTCAAAGGTAAAAACACTAGCGGATATGTCCCTTAACACACACACACACTACAGATGCAGCACATATATATGCACACGCACCTACAACACACATAAAAACCTCTCATACAGTATAAATCTACACACACACACATACACACAAAACGTCAACAAGCTGAAATGAAATTCTTTATAAGTTTAATTAAGTCACAATTGGAGCATAACTTTCCCTCAGGCAAATCCTACACTCACATCAGGAGTTTAAAATTTGCTGCAATCACACACTTCAATACCAATTAAGGTGAAAGTCCCATTTTTAAATACGATGATTTAATGAAAATAAAACTTTGATCATATTTAGATAATCGTTTTTAGAGAGGGTCACAGTTTAGACATACTCTCGGCAGTGACACTCTCATCCGTCCAGGCAAAGGTTACGTCTTCTCATTGATGTTGTTTTACTGCTACTATAATTTTCAATATGATAAAGCTTATCTCTCTCTGGAAAGGACAACTAGAAAACCACAACTAAGATCAAAGGTGATTGAAAATGTCAAGTAAAGGTGTTAAGTTTATAGTTCAACTGAGTGTGAAGTCACATAAAATGATTTTTTTTTTCAGTTTTCCGAAAGCCACACCTTCCCACTTAATTATAATTAACATGGGGAACTGGAATAAACCAGAAACAACAGGATGTAACTGGATGGTTAATTAGTGACAACAGGATGTAACTGGATGGTTAATTAGTGACCGACCCTACTCATTTCTGCTAGAGAGAATGTTAGCATTTGGTGACCTAAACTCACTCCTCATTAGTGCCTTAATTTTCATTATTTTAAAGTATTCTCTGGCTATTTATTAATCGGTATGACGATTAGCAGACACCTGATCCATAGCTTATGCTCACTGTGATATTACAAACTGAGATCACATGATTGTTAATGTGCCGGTCATGTGACCATGTTAGGGATCACGTCTAAACACTAAGGCTAGTTTGTTGCTGAATCCAACTTTAGGTTGTTGTTTAATTAAGAAACAACAAACATAAAAAATAAAAAAAACAGGAAAAATAATTAAGTGGTATGAAATGTAGAATGACCCTTAACTTTCAAATTTGGGGGGGGGGGTAGGGGCATACCATTGTATTATGGCATATTTAGGTAGGGTCCGGGGGCACAAGACTGTACACTATAGTGCCCCCTTGGTCCCTCTGCTATATTTAAATTAATTCCCAAGTGTAAAATGCATTGTAGTCATCATTCTTTTAATTGCCCATAATAGCTTACTTAATTACCTAAAGAATCCCAGAGATGTAAGCAGACTAATTTAAAATGCCCCAGCTAGACAAGTTATAATGTATATTCATGAATAGAACAAACTATTTACTCTTATAAGCTGAATTGACTTCTTTTGCAAATTATTGCATTTTTAACTGATGGTTTGCACTCTTAATGCTCTAGTTTCCTTGTTAATTACATAATAGATTTATACAATCCATTAAGAAGTGAACGATGAAGATTTCCACTATCTCTTTCTGATGGTGGTCATGCAATAGCTGGTGAGATCATGAAGCTTTAAACCAGATCAAGAAAGGCATGAAATGTTCAGTATGGGTTACAATAATTTCATAGCTACAGCAGATTCTCCACAGTAGTCATGTCTAATCGTTCAAGTGTTTGGCCTGCTGTGTTATAGGCAAAGAATTTCTTAATTAAGGAGGGTTGGGACATAACATCCTCATGCAAAGATGTTTGTGCTTGTTATAAGTATATAATAATTAATTAATTTAATTAAGGGACTCGCTCATATCATTCACTAAAACATAGTTTTAGCAATGTCCAGATTACCTAGTTGTTCTGTCTCAGAATTAAATAATTAATGCATGGTTGAGTAAATTTTCTGTCTATAAACACAATAGCGACTCAGCAACATATTAGGGCAGGAAGTAAGGGGGGGGGGGGGGGGGGGGGGGGGGGAGGAGGATAGCATGTGTCCAGTAGCGTTTCCCCCTCCCCCTCCAGTTCCTAAACCTACGAAAGGTTTTAATTTATTGAGCTCTAACTACAAATCGACTTCTTAAATAAATATACCTAATATAATGTAAAAATTAATAATAGCAAATTTTCAGCTGAGAATGACTGAATCATCATTAATGTGAAATTTCTATGTAGCAACCACGAAAAATGCTGTGGCAACCAAATTTTTGTTAGTTTAATTTCCAAACATCATCATGTTCAATGACCTGATCAATCTTCTAGCAACCCCAAAACACATCTCAGTTACAATGCTTTATAGGTTTCGAAATATGTAACTTCGCTTCAAGTAAATATGGTCGTATAACTATTGCCAACTGATGCAGAATGTAGCTCAATTAAGTTATAACTACTTGGGTGAATTTTCAATGTATAGCTAAATCATCTCCACCCCACCCCCAATAATCTGACTTAATCAGCAAGAGGAAAGTGATTGACACCGCCTAATGTCACATGAATGTTCAAAACACAACAATTCAGCCATTCTCGGCTGAAATAAATTACAACAAAGTAAATTTTCTCTGTAACTGCCAATAAGTTTAATTAAAACTGAAGGGTTAAGTTTTAATTAAACATAAGTTGGTTGTTGGAACTGCAGAAATGCTATTAATATTGTTTGTTGTATTGCTTGCTATTTGCACAAAGCTCTTGTGATTGTATGTCTCTGCAGAGTCCCAAGTAGCAATAAGTTAGTCACTTATTAATTATTATACATGCTCTGTTTCCAGAATATAATAAAAAAGGACTGAATGACACACAATACTCTAATTAAAGGAACACAATCTTTTAAAAACATTATTATATAAATCCTGATATCCACTGATAAAAAATATAGTTAAAATGATGAAGTGCGTAAGAAATTGTGTTAGAAATAACTTGAAAAACTTAGAAATGATTAATAACTGCCTTAGGAATCGACACCATATTTCACGGGCCATATCTCATCCCTTGCCCCAGGCTTCTCTAGCAGAGGCTTAATGTTGACTTCACTATAGCCAAACTTCACAATGTCCTTGAGATGCGAAACGAACAGTTTGGCGTTGTATTTCGACACTTCCTTTTGTGAGCGGAAGCAATTAGGCAAACGGAAGCAATCCCTGAGCCATGACCAACTCCTAGATGTAGCAGTATCCGCGGCAACTCTTGACGCCGCCTCCATACCATGGCCATTACTAACTCCTCGTGTTTCTTCTGTTTCTTCCGTTATCTTGAAACAGTCTTCAGTATCCGTCGTACTCATGTACGCTCTCGCGGTCTTCTTCCTGCTGCACAGGTGAGTGCATAGGAAGACGATGAGCATCAGAAAGATGATCGCCACCAATAGCAAGAAACCAGACACAGAACCTAATATGATTTTAAACTTTGTGGTGGCAGGCAGACCCCCTACACAACAACAAACAACGACAACAAAACACTAGTATTGATATTATTATCTGAAAATGTTGTAAAAATAGTACCACTGACTGTCCTGGTTGGGAAGGTCATCTTACGTAAGTGTATACATCAATGGAGATTTCTCTTGCCCATGCTGTGGTTGCTAGATCAACCAACAACTGTAACTTCACCTCATTCAACTCCTTTTAGGTTTTTAATTTTTTTTTTACTATCCATGCCCCCAAGAATAACAACGCAGATAAAACATTTAACACATTTACTGACATGGACTTTTTTTTCTTTCCGTTATTTACTATGAGTAGTGCACATTGCCCCGGGCAAACTTACCGTATATGGTACTTCTGTTCATAAAAACGCCGGCTGTGATATCATCTCCGAACAATATCCTGACATGCACTCTGAACCTTCGGAAAGGGACATAATTTCTGAGAGCTGTGAGGCGAGTGGTGTTGTAGAAGTACTCCGGCTCTAAGCTCCGCTCCTCCGTGTTGCTGAAGGGGTCGGAGAACCACACGTCCACTCTGACGGGAACGGGTAAGGGTTGACTGAGAGTGGCTCTTATTAAGTAGCCCTCGCGCTCAGTTCTGATCACCTCTAGCTTAGTTGGCGGACCTAGATATAAAATATGGTGGCAGCAAGGAGAAGATAATGACACTATTGAATGCTGCATTTTCTTGCTATAGAAATACAACACAAACAAAACCATACACATTATTTGTTGTGTTTTGTTTTTCAGAACAAAATTTTAGTTTTTATTTCCCTGAAATCGATGAAAATATTGGGGGGGGGGGATAAAGGAAAAACCATTTAACCGATTACACGCGAATAAAAATTTTAATTGCGCCTTACGTAATGCGGTCACGGGCGCACGCGAGACACAGAGGATTGATTGCTTGGTGGGAGGGTGACACTAAGCGAGAGAAAGAAGACGAACGTTTGAAGATTGCCTCGGGGACAGTATTATCGAACGATAGAGTACGCTCTAGGCTATTGGGAAAGCATAAATTCGACGCTAAGGAGCTGTTCCCGACTTAAAAATAACAAAGTACTCGCACCGTTTGGCAAAAACTTTTATGGCATCACACTGAGGCTCTTAGTAAGCACACTAGTAAGGTTGGAAGTATGGTTTCATGGCTGAAGCAGTTTGCTACTTGATCATAGAGGTAAGAGAAAGTGTTTTTGCACGCATCTGTCTTACATTCAGGAAGAATTTGTTGATATTTATTTAGGGTGTGGATTATTTTGAACTGAGCAATCTGTTATAAATTTTGTGAACAGAGAAGCTTTTTATGGCTTTTGTGTATGAAAACAGGTACATCACAAAAATGATAGAATATTTGAGTGTATTCAGTTTGGTACTCCAAGGTGTCTTTACTTTTGATGTGCTGGTAGGCTGCATTGTTGACAGAATAGTTGGTGATCTTACTATCAAGTGCAACTGGTCATAGCATAATAGAAGTATATGTCAGAGGGCTCCCTGCAGTCTCACCTACTGTATAACAATATTTATTTTTACTTATTGCTATAAAGAATGTGGTTAAAATTCCTGTAGAAATCGCTACTTTTCAGAATCATCAATTCCGTTCTCTCGTCAGAGTCCTTGACCATCTAGTAACTACTGCAGTCACTACACCCATCAGTACTGAAGTCATTCTTGCTGTCATCAAACTCCTCGTCACTACCATCAGAGTTACTGCCATCCTGGTCACTGCCATCCTTGTCACTGCCATGCTGTGCCAGGTCAAAAATATTGTCTTCATCACTAGGATGCTGAAGTGCCAGTGTTCCACTAGCCAAGATAGCTTTCTACTTGTCTTATCATGAGCAGTTATAGCTAAAGTAATATTGGTTTCTAAAATATTATTCTGTGTACCTTTATTATATTATGAAATATATTTTCAATTTATACTTTATCAGAAAGAAGTCTTATTGTTGTGACAAAATTTACTCAACATTTTCTTATGGCAGTCTATGTATTTTATAAGCCTAAAATATACTCACCAATAACTGTCAATGTAGTGGCCATTGTTAGGGACCTGGCGGCAGCTCCGTTGCTGTAGGTAGCGAGACACTCAACAGAGCCAGTATCCCTACTGTTCACTCCGATCACCGTCAGCTGACTGTTCACTTGGAAACCACCAACCGTCTCTATGCGCTTGCTGGTCAAGCAGTAGTGTCCATCTCTGCATCCCACTCTCATTATTGACACTCCTCCCGTGCTGGTTCGATGAGACCAGGTTATGGTGGATGGGTCAGGAGAGCTCCGAACTTTGCAGAGGAATGTGACGTTATGGGCGCTGTTCTCCGCGATGGTGACCGGGGAGGGGGCCACCACGAATGCAGGTGCCTCTGCAAGAGAGAATGGAAGGCCGATAGCTCAAGGGGCACGTATGACCACACCCAGAAACACCCACACCTGCTTATGTGATTACACGTTACAAATTGCAGGATCAGAAAAGAATGAGTAACCAATAAAAACTCTACTGGGTAATAACCTGGTAAAGTGTGGAATAGCTCAATTACACACTTGACATAATTACACTGCTCTTATAGACTTCACCTTACCCAATCCCTCCCACACACACCACCATGAATACATGCCTTACCAGTTAACTATGTACACTCATTTGAAAATAATGGAACAAACACTTTAATCACATTCATCAATAATACCACAATAGATATTCATAGTTGGAGGATTGAAGTGGGGACAAGTCCCTGACCACATGCAGCCAATTACCCAATTTAGTGTCATGACCATATATGGAATGAAAAGATATGAACATTTTGATGCCCTCTGGCCAAATAATGCCTTTTGTGGAACTCAATTTTTATCACATCGCAACACACATCTGTGAATTATTAATAAAACAATACCAAAGTGAAAGTTGTGTTCAAAATTTTGTTTGCCCTCATTTGGTTGGCACACGCACACACAAACCAACACAATATCACCATGACATACCTCCACCCACTCACACTCACTCACATAAAAGATTCACAAGTTGCATAAAGACAAAGTACAAGAGGAGGATAAAGACAAAACTGGAAAGAGGTTCGAGAAATCAATCAAGGCATTTACTTAATGTAGCTCAAAGTATTCGAGTCACTGGAGTCACTGGTAAAAGACAGACGCTGACAACGAGTGCCTACACTACGCTATATTTCTGGTCTGTTTATCCTAATCTTATATAGAAGAGAGAGCTAAACACACACACACACACACACACGACACCATCCTTCATTCCTTCCAACCCCATCACTCCTTCTCTGCTGTACTTCTTCACAATTGTTGGTGCATAAGTCACGCATATACACGAGATTAGTCAGCCATTCAGTAACTACATATACTTGCTATACAATATCAGAAAAATGGCAGCTACAACCAAAAGTGAAGCACTACTCCCGGCAACAAGAAAGTATTTGCTCATGTGATCACGATGTGACAAGAGAGGATGTTACCCACAAAAGCTAGAATCCATGCGAAGCTGTCTGCTTTGAGTTTGCTCTAAAATTGCCCGAAATGTAGCACAATAAAAGGTCTTTAATCATCGTTCTGAGGTAAGTTCATACGTATGTCAACGGTTAGATGTCAGTGATCTCCGTTAAATCAGAGTGTGACAGACAGACAGACATGACTCCTACAACCAACCCTCTCGGGGATGAAGGCTGTGAGTGTTAACAACTAGAGTAGTCATACAAACTCTCAACATTTAATAATGTCTGGCGGAGACAGTTTCCTAGCAACAATCTCTCCCAACATTAATGTCGCTGTAAATAACAGAAAGTGTAGTTATGATAAACATATTCCTGTCTATATAACTCTAGCTAGTTACCCTGAAGAGGTATCAATGACAACAAATCAGCATTCATGCAATTGTAAGAAGTTGTATTATACACTATTCACACCACGCCCCCATATTATTCAAACCACACCACGCCCCCAGTGTGGGCTGACCATCCTGAAATAATGGTGCAGGAAACAAGGAGAAGTATTTGTCTAGCATTACAGGCTGGCAGAGCAAAACTAAATATTATGCAATGACTTGGGAATGAGGAGGACTAGGTTATAAAAAACATGCGTTGCCACATGGGAGCTAAAATTAAACTGAAACTTGTCCCAGAAACTCTACTAAAGTGAGAATTTGTTATTTCATGAAATGAGTAATTACCTCAGGTCACCTCATGTAGTACCACTGGCAGTGAACTACGTACCTGGTCAGGTATAGTAGTAGCCATTTCAAAACCCATCAACTTAATAACTTTGTAGAACACTAATTTTGTTTTCAAACTTTCCAGCTCAAAGAGCTGTCGGTTGTCTGTTTAAATAAAACATTTCACTGAAGAGGGCTCTCCTAAAGACAATTTTTTTTTATAAACTAAAAAAAATGTACAGTTAAAAAAAATAAAATAAAAAAATTTAAAAAAAATTCTCTGACCTCTCAGTCCTTAGTAAACTTTCAAATACCACTACGTGTAACAACAATAACAAATAACACCACTTCTCCTCCTCTCCCCTCCCCCCCACCCACCCCTTCCCCAATATTCAGTATATGCAACACAAATTTTCATCTCACTCACCAAAGACATGAAGAGTCTGATTGACTTTCTCGTACCGGTAATATTGATGGTTTATCAACACCTGGACGTCACACACGTACGGGTCAGCTGCGTCAGACGGCTGCACACTGTCTATGGTCAAGGCCAGAGTCTCGTTATTGATGCTGTAACGCTCGTCGCTCCGTTTGTCAGGTCGCATCCTTGATAGCTCGTAGAAGACTTGAGAAGGGTTGGAAGCATTTCGCCACCGAACGCTGTAATTCCGGGGGAAGAAGCCCGGCACAACAGAGCAACTAATGATGGCTGAATCCCCCGTATTGGCAAAGAATTCACCAGATAATGAATCCCCATCTGGAAATGCTAGAGTGGGATAATAATACAGTATGAGAAAAGTGGCGATTATGATTTCAGACAAATATTGGGTAAAGGGAGAAGGTAACTATACAGGCAGTCATCGTTAGAGGACCGCATGACTTGGGGCAATACCTAATTAAGATGTTGCTATGGCAATTGAGCTAGAGTTGGATCTTTATTTTTGGATTATATCATTTACCCACAAATTATGCTTTATTGACGCTATTCAATACATACAGTACACAAGCAACTGCACATATTTCCTAGGTCAGCATAGGGTTGGATTGGCCATTAACTTCATATGGGGATCTATAGATCATAGCTATTCTTCTTGGCTCAGGTGAAGCTCACGTTGCCATAGGTGAGGTGGTAAAGGATCATCAACAGGCTAAATTCATTCCCCCTCCCCTTTCTCTATATTCCCTCCGTTCACGTCTTTATACCTGGCAAATATTTTCTGTCTGAAGCAAGAGTGTGACTGGACAACTGCCACGCCCACCAAAACATGGATTTAGAAATGCGAAAACAACTTACGTATCAGGATAGCCTGGTGTTCGCTGGCAATCTGACCCCTCAGGGCTCCGTCCGCCGTCCTCTCACCACAGGTGAACACGCCCTCCAGTTCACGCGTGAGATGAAACGTCGTCAACCCCCCCCGGATGTTGTCGCGAAATATTTTTCTGTTCCTGAAGAATACAGACACTTCCGGACGAACCACTTCCGGCACACGCCTGCATTCCAGTGTAACGTCGTTATCTCTACGATTATTTTCAGTAATCAAATAAGAAGTCTCGACCCGGGTGGAGCTTATTGTTGCCATAGCAATGATGCCGGAAAGGATCATCAAGAGACTCGTGAAGTGCATCATTTTACACTACAAACAAACAAAAAATAAATAAACTTTTAAATCAGGATGTGATTTTTAACTCTAATTGAAATAATAATTGGTGAGTGAGACATTATCAGGGGTAACACACTATCAGGGGTAACACAAGCTAGATTCTATACTGATAGTGCTCTTTATTATTATTTTTATTTATATGGTACACGCGGCCCCTTTCTTCACCCGCGCCACTAATTACACAAGTTGGTAGTGTCTTGATAGTATCGGATCTGCCCACCATACGAGTTGCTGGCCTTGAAAAGCAAGCTACATGTAGTCTTAGAGCAGTCCAAAGTGCCTGAACTTCATAGTGGGCCCAACAGCACTATTTTCTGTTTGTCGTCTTTTGGGTAGATCAAGTTAGAAAATGTCAATTTCAACAGCTACAGTATATAAATTATACTAAGAAGCTATAGCTCATAACTAGTGATCACTTTAAAGCTGGGCTATTTCACTCGCCATTTGTGCTGAAGCACACCACTAGTTTATATATGTATGTTTGGATATACATATGTAACTTGCACTTTGACCGTCACATTTTTGTGTTAGCTAGTGGTCGAACCGGTCCCAAACTCCCATAAGCAGAATCTTTGTTAACCGTATTATCCAAGGTAAATGTATTGTTTATCCCTCGGAATCAGGCTGTGTTTAATATGATCTGAATGTTGCTGGATGTAGTTAGGTCTTGCAAACTTACAAGTTCCTTTCCTAGAATTAGTGGTGGTGGTACATTATCTTGGCTAATACACCGTTTGTGAGCTGTTCTTACTTTACCCAATATTTCAAGTTACCGAATGAATACAATGCAAGTCTTACATTTTTCTCATTCTAACAGCCAATATTGTTAAATAAAACTTAAACCCGACGTTTCGACTTCTTGCCGAAGTCCTCTTCAGGGGTGTCAGAGGACTTCCGGCTGTTAGAACGAGAAAAATTTGCTATTATTATAATTATTTCAACCGAGAATGACTGAATCAATGTAAGTTTTGTGTTGGTATATCCAGTGAACATGTGTGTGTGTGTGTGTGTGTGTGTGTGTGTGTGTGTGTGTGTGTGTGTGTGTGTGTGTGTGTGTGTGTGTGTGTGTGTGTGTGTAATACATTAGCTGCCTTTTTTATTTTTTATTTTTTATTAATTTTAACTTCTTAGGCTTCCTCTCAGTTTCTTTTGTTAAGCAAATCTTACTTTGGGTTAACTCTAAATCAAATGGTGTAATAATTCCTTAGAAATGTTTGCTTTTTTCAAAGTCCCAAAAAGTTGCGGCGAGTGGTTACTATGACATTGAAACACTTTCCATATGCGATTTCAAAAACTCCGCTGTGGTTTAGTACAGTAGCTCAGTGCTTTTAGTCAAAAGCAGCTGGTCATTTAAATGGTCAGAATTAAATTGAAAAAATATATTTTTGAATTACTTGTAAAATATATTTCTGAATGAAGCAACAAAGGTGCGAACCCTCAGCGCTATTAAACACTATCTAGCTATCACAATATAATCTCCTTCCAAAAGAATAAGCAATCTGTTAGCTATTTTTAATGAGGTATCAAAATAGCTCGACCAATGAAAATGGTACATGGAAACGCTGTCTTCTTAAGAGAAGAAGCTAAACTAGCCAGAAACACTCACCTGTATACATCTTTAACGCGAAACTTCACTTCTTTCAACTCCGTTAACTTCCCCGGAGTAACGCTTAGGAGCCTGAGCATAAAGCTAAGTACACCGCTGGCTGCAGAAATTATTTGCTCACGTGATTATGACGTGACGCTAGGGGGCGTTGCCCATAAAAGCTGGTACCTACACGGAGTTGAAAGCTTCGCTTTTTCTCAAAGAATAGCCCAAAATTAAAAAAAAGTAGCACAATAAAAGGTCTTAAATCTTCGTCCTGAGTAAGTTCATACCTAAATCAACTGTTAATTGTCAGCAATCTCCAAAATCAGAGTGTGACAGACAGACAGACAGACAGACAGACAGGACGACTACTATAACCCTCTCGCGCATGCGCGCTTAGGGTTAATTACATACTTGTGCATAATGGCCATTCGCCATTGATGCTGAAGCACACACTCCCTAAGTCTGCTTCCCCGACCCGCTACTTCCCTCCCCTGCCACACCCCCTACCGCCCCTGCTCAAAATTAATTGTTCAATGACATTCTCAAGTACTACGTCGAATCATAAGTTAGAAGACTGAGAAGAAAGGAGCAACTGGTTCTAATTGGAGGGATGGACTGGCCTGCCAGCACCTCAGGCCACAATAGATCTGTTGATTGTAACTGTTTAAAGAAGTGTGCACATGCATGGCAACCAGACTGTGTGTGCACATATGCATGGCAACCAGACTGTGTGGACAGTCATCTAGCACAAACAAATGCTACGAACCCTTTTCCAGCTCTGATAGCGTCTAAATGTTAATTACATAACCTTACACATAAACTGAATTTGCTGATGCCTGCACATTATATTTGATTTTGGAACCCCCTGCCAGAGGAAGCGATGGATGAATTACTTCCAAAGCAAATGTTATCACAAGTCTCTAGAGGTGCATTATACTATACCCTCCTAAAAATCACCATGCACTTTAACCCCACACAATGATACCAGCATAGATCCCCCAAGGCTCACGGGCTAGCATTAACACCTCTTCATTTTCAACCTGCACTCTCCGCAGGTTGCCTTCATGAGTCACAAACACAGCATGTGTGCTTGTGCGCATGCTCTCTCTGCATGAGCTGAGACTATGTGGGTCTCTGGAAAACTATAAAGTGAATTCAATACTGTATGATTTGCTTTTTTTTTATTTTGCTTTTTTTTTGTGTGTGTGCATGATGAAGCCTCCCATAATTTTTGGCACATATTTCTTGCATGCACACCAGCAAGCCACACAAACATAACACATGCCCTTGGAGCCCACCCATACTGAATCATCTTCCTACACCACTGCAATAGGCATGACGATATTACTAAAGCTCACTAAATAATAATCACACACACACACACACACACACACACAATAACCCAAACTTAATCAAAAGGTAGCAACAGCCCCATTGCTATGGCATTCAAATAGTATATGACCTTGTCAATCTCCCAACTCCTACAATAAACAATCCCTCCATGGCTTCCCAGCTTGCCCCACCCCCTTTCACCCCTCCCACTTCCGAGGCCGCATTTCATGCCATGTAGTGGAGTTCTCCACCCTTGTAACTTTTAGGGTCTCTCTTTATATGAGCTAACCTAATAACATGAAGTGGAAACTCCCGGACCTTTAAAATCACAACAATTAAACAATTTAATTGTATGTAATAAATACACGTAAAAAATTATGTAATTTCCGTTGCGCTCTGATTAACAACCACAAACAAACACACATTCACACACACACACACAAACACACAAACACACACACAAACACACAAAAAATAATAATGACAGCAACCGCGGTGCTATAAGTTTCACGTAATGTGACCTTTTCTGGGAATTGATGGATCATTAATTTTGTTAATTGTAATTTCCGTTGTTATCAATTAACAAATTCCCCGCTGGATTTGTCCTTAGGACTCTCAAACTCTATGAAGCAACTCGCACTGTATTCAACTACTTATGAGTATCCCAGTTACTATACTTATTTCCATATATGTATTTGTCAGACATTTTATACTGCAATATAAACAGTTTATTGTATGGATCAATTATCACATGCGCACACATGCCATAGACTGACGCACACACACACACACACACACACGGTGACACAGTTTGAATAACTAAAATTAAAGTGAAAAAACAACAACATTAAACAACTTGGAACACTGCCCTTATAACTCTCTCTCTCTCCACTGACCGATTCAAACCAACACTTTCAAATTTAACACTAAATAACGTTTCCAGTCACCAACACACAAAACATTGATAAAAATAATTGAAACTCAGCAACCAATCTGCACACACACACACACACACACCACACACACGTACACCCACTCACACATGCACACGCACCCACACACTAACAAACTCTTGTTCGACCCTTTGGTAGGTCTTCCAGAGGTCACATTAAACAACCAATGTAGTCACCGTACCAAGCACACCATGCATTGACCTCAAATGTGACCCCTACTAACGACAATTACAAGTTTCCATCTCCTTTGAACTCGCTATTTTTTGAAGTCATTTTACAACTAATTTAATACTAATATTAAAAGTATCTATAAGTCCTGGTAAAGGGAAGACAACAACAAGCTAGTTAGACATAATTGGCTCAAATTATCCTACTGCACTCTACATGTATGTTCTATTTTTATTGTGGAAATTTTAAGCTAAATTTTGTTCACTCTCTTCTTACATTTCCACTGCAATTCAGGAAAATTTATTTACTGATTTTTTTGCATTGCTTTCTAAACTAAACTTAAGTGCTCCAGCTAGCTAGCTAATGATTTGAATCCTTTAGCCAATTCATCAGCTGACCAGATGTGAACTTTAGACCTCCTGCTGGAATTTTTATGACATCTAATGACCAACCAGACCTGTCAACATAACTTAAACCAAGCACGTGGAAGGGTAGCTACTGTACGTATATCACTACACTAGCTAATATGCTGCAGTAGCTCCTGTACTTATAAGATAAGTTAACCTGCTAATCACATTATACGGTCCCATTAGCCCGGGCTCTCACCTTTTCAACTCGCGGAGAGAAGGAACCTCGTGGCGGCGGCTATAGCAAGGTTATAACCATAGGAGGAATGGGGGAGAAGATGGACTGTTAGTGAGCGTTCCCGAAGTTGTTTTTAAAGAAGAAGCTGGGACAACTCCCGAAACCATACATCAAAAGTCTTCTGCAGTCCGTCAACAAGCCGAAACTACTTAACACAAATTTTACTTCCGCTTTGAAGACCGCATATCCGGTTGAAAACTACGAACTCCAATTTCACCCAAGCTGTAGTCAACAAAACAGAAATATAGAAACATAAACATATAAACGGGGAATTTATATCCAATGTCCTGTTTCCTTTCTTTCTTCAGATCATTCCTATTTTACTATTTCCTAAACCAAACCTGCCGGACCTGTAGTACAACCTACCATTTATGAAGTCCACTGTCTCGCCACAAACTCCTCAATCTAATGAAGTCATTCATTATTATTATTATTATTCTATTATTCTCATCCTCCAAGTAAATGAGAGGAAAAGAAGCTAAATGCAGGGAAGTGTTTAGAGATAACTAATGCTGGGAGTTTAGCATCAGTTATGTCAAATTGGAAGAATTTAACAAATAAAATTGGTCATTAAAACCTCAATTGTGACCCTAGCTTGCTATTGTTTTCTTTCTTCTTATTTTGTTCAGAGGATGTTTTATTATTATTATTATTATTTCCATTACTATTTAATTATTATTAATGTTACTATAATTATTAGTTTTAGTACTAATAGCAAGTTTTAACAGCCAGTATGCTTAATTAAAACTTAACCTGATCTGTTGACTTCCTGCCAAGTCAAGAACTCGGCAATGACTACATTAGCTACTATTCTACTATTACCTTCTACTTGTATTGTTATTCATTCTTCTACTACTATTTATTATTTATTGATTTGTATGTGCACGTGCTAATTAATTAAGTCAGCTTCTGTTTAGTGAATCATAAAATGGTTTAGCTTGTATCAGTATTTAATAGAATAAATAATATTATAATATGTTTACATAAATAGCATCATTAAAAAGTGAGTCATAAATTCGTGAAGGTCAAATTTGCTCAGTAAAAAAAGTATCATATTCGGTATATCAGTTTTGAGGTTGCTCGTTGACAACAACGACGTTGAAGTGGGAGGAATGACATTGAATGAAATACGACTAAAATAGAAACACAACTACTTGCCACTCTCTCCCGAGTCCTCCCGTGACCAGTATTGATCCTGAACGTTCTTCTGTTTCAATTCTTCTCCAATGGTGGCATCCTCCAGCCCAAACGTAATGATTCTCTTCAAGTTTTCCAAGAATATCCCTTTTGCAGCTTCTGAAACGCCTTTCTTACGATCATAGACGAACCTTTTCTTGCAGCAGCAGATTAAGATCAACAGCCTCTTTGCCGCCTCGACACAAGAACTGATTCTGGTGTGCCCTTGGACAACACCAGAATCAGGAACAGCTCCGGAACGTTTTCCTTTTTCTGAGCCAGAGTCCAGCCACATACGGTACTCTGGATTATTCAACTTTGCTCTCAGATGTGATATTACTATTGACATCACCCACGCAGTTATAAATAAAACCACAAAAAAGAGGACAGCCAAGCCGTTAGAAATGTAGAGTCCCATCCTGATAGAGTCCATCTTACTCTCCTCTAAAAAATAAAAATAAAAAATTGCTGAATCGTACTAGAAATTATCGTTAATCTTTGAAACGTTATGTACTGGTAGATTTAAATTGATGAATTACTTGGATAAGAAAAAGAGGCGGAGCTATAAATATTGACAAAGAGAACTCATAATATATTTCTGTTTTATTGCTGCAGTATACCAAACCAGTCAAGCAATTCAAGGCAAGCTTCCAGTTGGGATAGAAGCTGTTTCTGAAATTTTTTCTTAAAATTGATCCCACACATTTAATTTAAACTCACCAAATTCAGAGCTCCTGTTAAAAAACAGACCCACGATATCTTCATCCCCATACACTATTCGAGCACTCAGCCTGGACGTTTGGAACGGAATGGAACCTCTGAATATTCTTAAAGTTTTCGTGTTATAGAAAGACTCGGTGGAGGGGCTTCGTTCCTGCTTGCCACTGTCCGCATCTGTGTGCCACAAGTCCACCTTCACAGGGATAGGGAGAGGTCTTCTCAAACCTATCTCATAGAAGAACCCTCCTTCGTCTGTCCGGCGAGGTTTTAACTCTATAGGAGCACCTACATTATCAGAGAGAATGAAGCAGTCAACAGATGCACTGAATATTACAAAGCACAGAGTGTTAACTGCTATAACAGTCTCGTCTTTAACTGGTTTTCTTTCCGGAGTCATAAGCTCGCTCTTAAACCGGATAATATGCAATATTTATTTATTTTCGGGTTCTGTCCCCCTAAGGCTAGTTTTACGCAGGTGCCAAGTGTGCAAACAAAAACCTTTCAAATGCACGGAATGCAGAGAATGTATGAAAATAAATTAGCTCCACGCGAATACTACCAAATATAGACCAGATTTTACTCGAGCGAAAGACGCGACAAAGCAATTCTTTCATCTGAAGCTAAAAATCTTCATATCTGACAATCTAAAGGGGAAAATTTTGCATGACATTAAAGCCGAGTTACGTAATTATTAATTTTCCTGCGAGAGGGGCTTTCCCCATATATTTCCAGTAAAGCCTAAAGCAACGTCCGACAAGCCTAAACAAAAATCCTTAAATAGCCTACCAGCCTTGACCCCATTAGCCTCAATTCCCAATCTGGAAGATATGGATTGAAAATTCGAACCAAACTTAACTCAACTCGAAGAAGCCATCTACCCATTAAACAGTATCCTTCAAAATGGCTCTCTCTTCTATTTAAACCAACTTACTTATAACAGTCAGAGAGGTGTTACGTTCGTGAAGGCTTTCCTTGTACACTGCTCGGCAAATAATGGTGCCCATATCTCTACTGTTCACGCCCACCATTACCAGCTGACTGCTGACGTAGTAACTGCCCTCAATCAACATCTGTTGGCTGGTTAATCTGTAGGCGTTGCCGACAGAATTGGAATCGGAAATGATCGTTTCTCTGACGTCAGTCTTGTGGATCCATGAAATCGAAGAAGAGGTGGGAGAGCTACGGACTCTACAGCCGAAGGGGATGTTCATTGTTGCATTCTCAGCAATTATCACTTCAGATGGCGTCTCAATAAATACCGGAGACTCTGCGCACACAGAGAATGAAGAAGGAAAAAAACTCATAATATACTAATTAGTAAGAGGTCCATGACTAAATTCTTCTCCCTAAGGTAATTTCTATAGAATTTTTGATTAAAACAACAACAAAACAATACAAAAACAACTACATAACAAAAGTCACACTAGATTGCACCAAGTATGCTAAAGTTTGTTTAACCCACAGATCAAAGAGCTGCAGTCTCACCAGCACTACACTACAAAGGAGTGACACCTCCCATACATAATCAATTCCTGGTATTCACGGGTAGAGACTCAATATTTTCCTGCAGTATATTATTCAGAGCTGCCTTAAAAGTCCCAGGGGGTGCCCCATCTTGTTAGTATTAGTAGGAGGAAGAGCCAGCTAGCATGTGAACATCCAGTTATAATTCACTCCCTCAGCATCCCTTGAGGGATGAGTCCAGTATATCAGGTAATTTATTACACTAGGAATTAAATCTTGCAGAGCCCCACCCACTTAACTGGGTATGGGCCTTGCAGAGCCCTGCCTACTCAGCAGTGCATGAGCCTGCAGTTAATTGCTTGGACAGAGATCTGCTTTTGAAGAGCCCCTCCCATTCAACTACAGAAGTAGGAGCTGAAGCATGCTTATTGCATGATCCCCTAAAATATGCAAGAAGTGGCTAGACACTATGGAAATACTTAACCGCCACTTGAAAATAATAATTATTTACTTCATCCTCATCGAAACCCCCACAAAACCTCACCACCTGGGACCTTTTCCCAATCAGATCTGCGAGGATTGCTTACCGGAGACTAACAGAGTCTGGTTAATCTGCAGACTGGCGGAGTACCGATAAACCTGATTGTTTATGATCACAGTGACGTCACACACGTACCCGCTCACACTGTCCGAAGGCTGGACGTTGCCGATAGTTAACGCAAACGACGAGGTGCTTAGACGATATCTATCACTTGAGATGAACGTACGGGAACTAGATTTTTGGTAGAATACGTGTGAAGTGTTGGAAGCGTTCTTCCACTGGACGCTGTATTGATCCACACATGAACCTGGGACGACAGGACAGTCGATCGTTGCTGTGTTTCCGGCATTGACAGAATAACTACTACGTTTCAATCTTTCCCCCACATTCGGGAAAGCTGTAAGAGAAAAAACAAAAACAAAACAAAACAATTGACCAACTGAGAATTGTAAAAAACGAGAAACACTTTTCACAACATGGATAAGACTGAACCGAATGTCACTCGGCATAAATGTGTGCATGACTTACGTATCAACTTCACTGCCGTGTCATCAGTGCTCATTATCGTACTCCCCATTGCAGTTCTTTCTCCACACTTGAAGAACCCTTCGTTCTCCCTGGTGAGGATAAATGCAAGCCTGCCGTCGCCATTGATACGATCTTCCATGAAGATTACTCCATTTCTGAAATATAACGGTGTTGTAGGGGTCACTCCTTCACCGTTTAGGCAAGACAAAGTGATCGTGTTCATGAGTCCAGAGAGAGCTGACCTTCGTGCTGTAGTTAGATAGCTTCCTTGAACTTGCAGAAATAACATGGCAAGTAGAGTAGCCTGTATAGACCAGAGTTTAGTAGTTGCCATTTTGGAGAAAAAAATTTCCTGCCAAAAAAATATAATATATATAAATGAAGTTATTTGCACGGACAAGCATAAACAAGGCTTCAAAGGAAGCTATGAAAACCCCGCCCCGGCCAGCTAGGTACAAGCGTCTTTGCACCTGCGCTGCTTAGCTAAATCAACACAGAACACAACCCAGAACACAACCCAGAGTTCGACTTACAAGCTAAGCGAAGGGGAGCTCGGACGGTTTAAAGAGGTAACAATCCCTCGCTCTACCAAATATATAATAAAAAATGAGAAGCGCAGAGAAGTGAAAGGCTACAGCGACTTGACGCGCTTTATAGCTCTAGTAGTTAGAGTTTTCCCAGGGGCATCCCGCCGGTGCGCTGGGGGGGGGGGGGGGAAGCCCCAACAACTACTTTGCGGCGGTCGTACTAAACGACCACGGGAAGTTACCACTTTTGTATTAAGCGCAGTTGTTGCAAATGCTTAGACAATGCCAAGAGTGGCATGGAATGCCCGATGATGCTGAGTGACGGTTAAACTTTTAGGGGTACTGTCAACATTAAAGCGTAGGCAGTGGAAGAAGAGCGGCTCCAGCCCTCCCTCCCCCAATTTGGATAAGTAAGGGACAGAACCTCCCCCCCCCCCCCCCCCCCCCCCCCAACATTTTTTTATTTATTACAAGCAAGTACACACAATCACCATAAGAATACCCACCAATAGTCTCCTATTCTGTGATCAGTTAGACTGCATGAATTTAATACCAACTGCAGCATAGAAACATACATAGATTAGAATCTTTCAGGTATTAGCCACTCATCAGTCTCTGAATAGCTAGCTAACTGCAACTATGCATCCACAGGACAGAGGGACACCATCCATAGCAGCACCAACTCTACTGCAATGACACTATCAACCACTGCGACACCATCTATAGAGTTTTATATTGTGCAATCTACACGATTCACCAGAATAGTTAAACGAAGAGAAGTCTGTTTGAGACTTTGTCTAAGGTAAAATGTGGCCTGCCTCTTCCTTTCAAGTATGGACTCACAGCAGAGGAATACAAGTTTAAATTCATTAAATTTTAATAATCTAATGTTCCCCCCCCCCCCCCCCCCCCCCCCCACTTTGAACCGGTTCCGCCTCCTGTGATTAAGCATTTACTGGATAGCTCCGGAATGATTTGACTGCTGTAACTCTGACTCTGGGATTGCACATGGCTGCATGCTAATTCTTACCTAGCAGAATAACTTACTAAGGAATTGCTAGCATTAAGTCTGTGTTACATGACAACAACAAATAGAGACCATCTAACTTTAAAAAAAAAATTCAATTTTGGAAGCTCCACGTCACTATACAGAGAATGTGTGACATGTCGAATTGGACTTGCAATAACATTATTGCCTGAAGCAAAAATAAGGACCCATATTTCAATAGAGGGGAATACACTGGAGGATATTTAAGCCTGGCTTTCTATGCCAAACAAGTCTCAATTACCAACCACTTCTCTGCAGAGAGAGAGAACGGAAGTTACCATTTATGGCTGCCTCTGAGGTTAAGTTGTAACCTCATGCACTAGAGTAAAACAAAATGGAAGAAGGGGTTTTTTGTGGCACTTCCAAAAGTCTGGTACTCTCTTTAAGTTGTGGTAACTACGTAACGTGAGAGTTGTCTGGAGTATATTAGAATACTATAATGATAAGTTTCATTGTGGGATATTCAACAAGGTAAAAAAAAATGGAGTGCTGACCTAATACAGAGGGGTGGTGGGGGGTGGGAAATGCACAACTCACACAACAGATGATAGACACACGCTTCTCTCTCAGTAGAACATTTCACAGCTATTCACGAGTTAGTTGGGGGTTTTCCCTCCAATTAGTACATGTACAATTATAAAAATAATTATATATACATACGTAATTTGTCTGTGCTTTATATCATATTTGATTGATTTTATTGAGTGACTTGGAACGATAACTTCTTTTCATGTATTACTTCAAATTGTGATAAGTCCAAAGCTGGAGTAAAATCTGCCAAATGTTGGCTGTATACACACAGAATACTGATGACTACAAAAACACAATATAAAAAAAGTTCTGTTGCACTTTCTCCCATACTTCAGTACTAAGGACTGTACAGCAATGCTATTTCAATCTTCTAGAAGACTGCTTCATAATTCTGAGCAAAGTATAGGTGAACACCATCCAGATGAAGCCGTAGGTGAACAGAGCTAGCTGGTTGTACCACAGAGAAGATGGGTCATAGCCTCGGGACGTCAGGAAGGAATTGCCTTTCATCACACACAGCGTCTGGTTGAACATGTTCTTAAAGCTCGTTGCATAAGTGCTAGATGGAATAGGAGGACAAATAATAATAATAATAACAATAATAATAATAATTTATCACTTCACAATTTCTTTCTCAGCCTTCTTTTACTCATTAGATGTATTCTCTCTCTTTTACAGGCTTTTTAAACAATACAGAATTAAAAAATATTTGGTCGCCACCAGGTCGAACCCAGGACCGCTTGTATAGCGCACAAGTGCTCTGCCACTGAGCTACGACAACCACCCGGCAAACAAACACTCCAATTCTGTATTTATATTATTTTATATAATATTTTTAATTCTGTATTGTTTAAAAAAAAGCCTGTGAAAGAGAGAGAATACATCTAATGAGTAAAAGAAGGCTGAGAAAGAAATTATGAAGTGATAAATTAGAGGAGTAAAAAAATTCAACGAATAATAAGAATCTTTGAAAAAAGAGAAATTGCGTTGGTCTGTTGAGAGTGAGACTATAGCATAGCAGTACCCCTTAACAGTATAAATACAGAATTGGAGTGTTTGTTCGCCGGCTGGTTGTCGTAGCTCAGTGGCAGAGCACTTGTGCGCTATATACACACTCCAATTATTATATAGATAACAACAACAACAATAATAGTAATAATAACATTACTAATAATATTATTTAAAGAGACAGGTAGTGAAGGATTTGGTATAGTTATTATTCTTTTATGATTATATGATTTACAACTTTGTTACACTTCCATTTATACAATGACAAAAACTCCTTGTGAGTGTGTGTGTGTGTGTGTGCGTATGCGTGTTTGATTATATGTATTACTGAAGCTTCATGTTTCTGACGGTACTCATAAAGCCTACACACCTGCTATTGCAGACGATAAGCCGGCATGACTGAGGGGATATAGAACACATTCAGCAAGTAATGGTAATATAATGCCCATACTCATAACCCACACTGCACTGAGAACCTTGAACTTACATTAATAACTTAGCAATAGGACCGACTTACCACAGTTCTGAATCGATGGTTGGATTTCTGCTCTTGTAGAAGAAATCCATATAAAGTTGATCTTTGAATTCATTAATTGCCAGTGCCTGTAGAAGTAATTAGTACTACACTGATTACTAAATTTGCTTTTAATAACAACAACAACAACAGTAATAGTAATAATAACATTACTAATAATATTATTTAAAGAGACAGGCAGTGAAGGATTTGGTATAGTTATTATTCTTTCATGAATATATAGACTTACACTTTACAACTTTGTTACACTTCCATTTATACAATGGCAAAAACTCTGTCTGAGTGTGTGCGTGTGTGTGTGTGTGTGTGCGCATGCGTGTTTGACTACATGTATTACTGAAGCTTCATGTTTTGCTTTTAGATAACAACAACAACAACAACAACAGTAATTAATAAGAAGTAATTAGTACTATACTGATTATTAAATTTGCTTTTAATAGCTACAATGTATCCCCTGGCATGCTAGCTTGAGGAAATGATGATCCAAGCAAATGCTTGAACGTGTCCTGAATTGGTCTTTTAATTGTTTGTTGTTGTTGTTTATTGTTGTGGCAGTACACTCAAACCTCTCTTATCCGTTCTTCTAAGTTACGGACACCTCTGTCTACCGGACACCAATGAACAGTGACTGACGATAAGCTACCAATACAAAAAATCAATGAATAAAATTGTGTAAATTTTTTCACGTGTTACTTTGAGAATTTGATTGCGGTGTTGAAGAGATAGAACATGGAAATCAAGAGGCAGTTAGTGCATCTATTGTTTGTTCTTCATAGAACTCGTTGACAGGCGGCATCGCTGCTAGCTAGTTTAGTGGGCCCACTAGTTCTTCTAGAACTTAATGACTAGAGGGGATGGAAGAAAGGTCGCGGCACTTAAACACAAGCATAGCATAACTCTAGCAAGAAAGCTTGAGATAATGATAGCGGAAATTATGAAAGTTAGTGAGGTTAGACTCTGGACAGTTCTTAAGCTATAGCGAATGATATTTGAATGCGTATTTCTGAGTTACGGATATTTCTTAGTTATGGACACCCATTGGTCCCACACTGTCCGGATAAGAGAGGTTCGAGTGTATTAGCTGTTAAATCTCAGAGAGGACAAAGTTAGGGGAGACTAAATGGAAGGGAAAAAGAGCTTGTTGTCAAGGAGGATGGTTTCATGAGGATGGTTCCATGAGAATGGAAGCTCGACTGTTTAGTCACGGTGCAGTATTGGCATCTTAACAATTCACTTTATTAATGAGATTCTGACTCCTCCATATGTGATAGACTTAACTGTTCTGTTTAATACTGGGCATGGTCTAACTCAGTAAGATCATGTGGCATCATCTGACATGCAACAGTTAACACTGTAGTTATCAAGTTAACCTGATCAGTAAATATTACGTGGCCAAGTTAATAAACAAACAAATACTAAAAATGAATAATGAACCATAAATAAATAAATAACAATTGAAATGGAGAGAATATTATATGTATGAGTGATAGGACGGGTAACCGTGCTATTCGGGATTAATAGCACGAGTAATGCACTGAAATAGCACTCGGGTTCACCTTGTGCTATTTCAAGTGCTATTGATCCCTAATAGCACAGGTTACCCGTGCTTATCACTCGCTAATAGTAGGCCAGCTTCTTTTTTTTCTTTTTTCTTTTTGCACTGTAGCTACAATGTATCATTCACTCACTAGCTCCTTCTTTTAGGATTAACTTTCTCTGGAACTTCCTTGTCAACCTAATCTGTTGAAAAAAATTACGTCTAATACAGGTAGAACTTCTGTTCTAAAGAATGACATAATCTCCAACTAGAAACTACTTGAACTGTACGTTTCCAAGGCTAGAGTTGCATGCATGTGCACTTACCCATACTAATTCACTTAGCTACCATGGTATTTCACTTAGTTACATGCTATTTTACTTAGTTACATGCTATTTTACTTTCCCCGTGCAATTTCAATTGAACAGTGATTTTCCCCATGCATTTTTTAATCGCTAAATTTACACGCCGTACTATTATAATTAATATAACTCACCTCAGTGGCATACCTCACAATGCTGATATATTTCAACCAGAAACACCATTTTGGTAAAGAAGTGAGACCAACCAGAACACCTGCAAACAACTGTAAAAACAAACAAACAAACAAACAACAATAACAAACAAACACTTCATATAGAATAGGTCCATAGCTACAGGCAATCTTAAGTTTACTGGTTTAAATAATTATGTGCAATTAGCGAGAACAGAAATCACTCCGCGGTTTGCAATATCAACTGGCAGATTCTGACCATGGATTCTCTACTTATATCAAGGATGGAAAAAATTTAGGTACCAATTTTTGTATAACTTTATAAGCACACATCTGTACAAGACACATGTTTATTGTAGCTTAACCCTCTCGTTCCTGAATTGTTTGGACGCGCGCGGAAAAATCTAATCGTCGACCGCGGAATAGAGTATTACCGTTTTATTTTTTTAACTCGATGCTGGCTGGGAAAACCCCATAGCAACCATATATCACTAAATAGACCAAGAGTTTGGGATTCCCCTCATTTTTTGATTGAGAAAATTGAATAATATTTAGGCCATCTACTAAAAAAAAAATTTTTCCCCCCAAAAAATCTACTTTTCCCATCAATAAAAAAATAAAATAAAATAGAAATAATATTGTTTGATGCATTTTATACCAATATTATATTAGTTCAACAATAAAATTTGTTGTTTGTTGTGTGTGGTGCTGATTGTGATCATGTAGGAGACATCTATGAGTGTCCACAAGGAACATATGCCATCGGACGTCGAGCTCCACTACAAAACAATTTCACACAAAAATACAGACAACAAAGATATTTGTAATACAAACAACAAATTATTCATGCTCCTATATAATTGCAACTTTATGATGTATTGTATGCGGTTTCATACAGGATTTTTGTTTGGGGTGGGGCTCCGAGTGTACTTCGCCACACCCATTTTTTGGAACCTACACTACTTTGATGCACATATTTGCATAAGAGTCTATACTTCACACTGATGATCAGTGTTCGATCCTAAGCTCTAAACGGCTCAGTAATGATAGGAACATAATGGGATACAATATCAGACCAAAAATAAATGCTTCCAAACTGTTATTTCTATTCAACTCCCAAAATTCTAGGTGGGGATCCCAGGGCTAGCCTCCCACTGTATGAACCCCT
>WLWD01004068.1_pt1 | contig 39337 bp, 11 predicted proteins | sample 6712731 | NCBI WGS metagenome assembly WLWD01 (sample SAMN12718690, study PRJNA576275) | sponge metagenome | isolation source: marine sponge | host: Mycale hentscheli | place: New Zealand: South Island, Marlborough, Capsize Point | collected 2014-11-01
ACTGCACCACCAGGAGGTAGTCTTAGCCTGTTATCCAATTAATAGCTAGTTTAGAATCACACAATGACTCTCTCTCTCTCTCTCCACAATAATTACGTTGTGTGAAATTATGAAATCTTAATTGTTGCTAACACGATCGCCATGGTAATAATGGCAGCTAACACCATGAGTGTTAGATCCTTTCATACAATGTCACTCACACATCGCCCACAAATCTCGCTATGTTGTTATGTATACACTCCAATGCCCTGCAGAAAGAATACTACACTAGTGATGTGCTTCAGTACAAATGATGAGTGAGCTGGTCTGACTGAAATATAATTGGCAAGCGAGCGTAGCGAGCGAGACACTTACAGGGGTAACACAATTGAAAATCGGGGATGTTTGTTTATTTATTTATTTGTATATATGTTTGGACGTACGTATGTCATTTTGTACTTTGACCCTCGCGTTTTTGTGTTAGTTATGTGGTCGACCCCGTCCCAAATTGCACTAAACAGAATCCTCTGGTTTATCGATCAGTACCCGTATCACCCTAGAAATTGAATTGTTCACCGTTTTGAATTCTTTTGCGGGTGCAGTTAAAACTTGAAAAATTAAGGGACTTCCATTTCTATTTGAGTTAGTGGCGGTGGTAAGTCAATGCGCTCTTTGTCATGGTTATAAGCCGTGCGCAACAGTATTTACTTGAAAATACATTGTCGGCAGGTCTAGTAAAACGTACCGAGGTTACCGGCGGTAAAGGGTGGGAAATGTATCCAGTGTGGGAGCGAATGCGCGGGCTGCGGGAAAGAGCCCGGGCATGCGTATAAGGCGTAAGTGCCCGTGTAATGGGCATTAATCAGAAAGAAGCAAAAATGGAAAAAGAAAAGAAAGCGAAGGCACTAAGAGCTTCGGGCAAGTCCGCCGCAGAGCATAGCGGCGGAGGAAACCCCGCCCACCGCACCCAACTTATGGGAGGGGGAAGCGATTGGAGGGTGGAAAAAATTTCTCCGGATTCCGTACAGAGGGGGGAATTCCGTGACTGGTTTCAGTCGCGCGTAGGTTGGGGGAATGAGCAGCTGCTGCAAAGGAAAGCTGCAGCTGCCCAAGGGCGAGCCTCAGGCGCATGCGCCTTGGGCCCGTCAGGCCCCAACAAGGCCTCATCGGAGGCGTGGCCAGGCATAAGGGCTAGGCATGGCCACGCACGCGCGACTGCAAACCTCCGGCACACACACTAAGGAGGAGTAAAGAGTATTCGGTAAGAATGTCAACTATAAGGTGTCTGCAAGCAATGCTTCACGCCCTCAGCAGGTAACCACTAGACTACCGCGAAGGTAAGTCTGTGTAGGTGCATGTCCAGTTGTGTCAAAGCATTGTGTGTTACAACCACTACTTAGCTAAAGAATATCACAAAGAAAACTTTTAAATAACGTGTATTGTTTTGTTGTTGTTTTTTTCCTTCAATTCAAGCAGTTGCAGAGAGTTGTTACTATGGCACTGAAATCCCTTTACCGTGTATGCGAAATTTAAAAACTGGACCTTATTTTCAGTAGCTTCAGTGTTAGAAGTCAGCTCGCTCGCCATTTGTGCTCAAGCACATCACTAGTTTGAATGCTAACCTATAATAACCTAGCTAATAAGATTTATTTGTTAGTTAAAAAATTTTTTTTTTTTTATAGTTTAGCAACACACAACAATGGTACACACACATATACACTTGTGCAAAAACATACAATGTATCCTCTTCGTGACTTTATTGAACTATGGACTTCCAATTACATTTCCTTGGATGATATGGGTAAAGATCGTTAAACCAAAGGATTCTGCTTAATTAAGCTAGCCGCCTTTCCAGTGCATGCTCCATTGAAAATGTTCTATTAGTACCAGAGCTCTAGTAGATAAGGCATTCCAATGTATTCTCAGTGACTGGACTATTGGACAATGGACTTTTAAGTATGAACAATTCTGTTACACAAGGCATATATGGCAAATAGCGCATCACCAAGATAACTAACTCACCCACTGCTACTAATAGAATAGAAAAACAAACTCTGTTTAAGTTCGTAAGACCTAACTGTGAAGTCTCTTTTCTTCTGTCTCCATAGCTCTTTGCCATTGTTTTTGGCACTATTTCAAAGTCTTTTATCCTAAGCTTCTTGTGCCGCACTAACGTTAATGCCTTAAAGTAGCCTTCAGGGGCAGACACACTTGGACCTATTTTTGTCATATATATATATATATATATATATACCACAATAATAAATATAATATATATACCACAATATATATAATATATATACCACAATATATATAATATATATACCACAGTATCAATGAGACTCAATTATGAGGCTTCGCTCATCCAACTAGCATAGCAGGTTTTGGTCCCCAGTGCAGTCAGTGCCTCTAATAATCCTGACAGCATCAGAGAATCCATGTTGTTAGGACACAACATCTGCTATGAGCTCTTGAGCACCCAATGATGTGTTAGTTTAAATGGAAGATCATCACACACGCACACACACACCTACTCCCACACATGCACTATTGGATCATTATGCTAATGTGAAACACATCATCTGTTGCATTACTGATAGAAACGAGATGGTTTAAGAATGTAGTGAAAAGAACTAAAGAATTTGCCCTATGTTTATAGCGTTCCCAATATAAAAGAGCTAACTATTGACGCACAAATTATTAGTCAAAGTTGAACAATTAAAATATTCACTCCCACCCAATTATATGGCATTGCAGGCATTTAGACAAACAACCCTTTACCACACCAGATATATACTGTATTAGAATGCAGTCATCCGCCAGTATAGAAACATAGCCACATGTACTGTATGTCAACAGAGCCATGAGAACAACACCTACAAGATGAAATGTGACAATAACTTTCTGTTGAATTCTTCTTCTGATTGACGTGGAAAAAAGAGAGAGAGTGCTAGGTTTTATAAAATCAATTTTGTGCAAACATCTATTGCACACTATGCGTGTGTATGCATCGTTTAGCCAACACAGGTTTACGGTTCATAACATTCCACAATTGCATAACTCTTACCTGTCATCTAAAATAATACTTGAAACCTTAAATTCCACGGGTGACCCCCAGACCTGGAACCTGTGACTTTATCTAGTCTAATCACACTTCTCTGTATCCTTCATAAAGGCCTTTGTGTGGCTTCTGCTCAAAGACACACTGACTTTGTAGCACAATAAAAGGCACTAAGTAAGTACCCACACAATTAGAAATCTGAATTTCTAGCCTTTTGTTGAGAGTAGGTAGAGACTGGACTTTGAATTCCTTCCTCCCAATTAGCTTAGCTATGATCAATCAATCAATCAATCAATATACTTGTTTGCATGAAGGAATGTCAAATATTACACAAACAATAAGTACAGATGTGGCTTATAAAAGCCATAAACGTTCAAGGATTCCTCTGTTGTTGAGGCAAATCTAGTTCATCAACCTATAGAGCTTCACAGTACGCTCAATTCATGTGGTAATTAAAACTTGTATATTAGTTACTTTCTGCAGAATAGTACTCATCAAAACAATAACGTATTATACAACAACAACAACAAACAACAACAACAACAACAGCAAATGATTAGCAAAAATGTAAAAGGAATTTTATATGATAAACGAGTGAGAAAGGTGAACAGAAGGAGATACTGCAAAATACACACACACACACACACACACACAAACACACACACACACACACACACACACTATGCAATGCATGAAAAAAGCCTATGTACACAGCAACAGTTTCAAGAACCAGTAGCAACCACCAACAATGGCCAGGCAGTACATATTGAAAATTAACTACCAAATGAAATAAGAAACTTCAAGCCATTCTCTACCTCTGCCAATGAATACTCCCTTTTGGCCAGTCATTCTGCCCAAATAAACACAGGTAACATAGAGCGTGCCACTACACTAGGAGACAGCACACGTGCTACTAGCTGTACAAATGATCTATGTATGAGTTTTCCTGACCTTTTAATGTCTAGCAAAGTACAGTCTAGCACGCATATTATGCACAGGATCCCAGATCATGTTTTTAGAGGTTTCTTTGCCACAGGCTACTCATGCCACAACAGCACATGCCCAGATGTTATCAAATACATTGCACATGTCCAATAGCCTGCACATGCCCAGTAGTATGTATGAAAAAACAACAACTTTGCATGTATCAATATTATAAGTTCATTTTGAAGATGATGTTAAAATAAATTTACACTTGATATTTACAAACACATACCATCTATAGTATGTCCAAGTTGAGTTGGCACGACCACAAGCGCGGTAAATGAGGAATGCATTTAGTACTTAACCGGAAGCAATTTAGTCATGTGAATCCAAGTCAATTAAGTGCGCAAACATCAACGTTGCACGTGAAAAAGGGGTGGTTACACAGATGCGCATCAATTCTGTAACTATTGTAAGAAAGAATTTTAGTGAAGTTCATGGAGTTTTTCGGGCGCTGTACAGCTCATCTCGTCCGTTTTTGGCTATATTAATGTTTCTTACGTGCAGGTAATGCACAGCAGATGGAAAACTCAAACTGGTGGGGCGTTCTTCTGAAGAGACAAGATTAAAAGCAATCTATTCTACCTACTGTGTCCCAAGAAGTATTCTGATTATCAATTGTTTCATTTATTTATAATATGAAAATTGATGAGATGATAGAATTTAAGTAGTAAACATACACAAAATATAGTTGTGATCCGAGTTGAAGGTGGAGTGCAACCTAAGTTGGTCCTAATCCTTACAATAAACAGCATCTATAGTAGTGAAGAAAATGAATTGGCATAAACACAGCTTTGACAAGCACACAATTTAACAGCAAAAGGGCTGTATCATCACAAGTTGCTAGCTCAATGATAGCTATATCTCTCTGAAATATAATTGGCAATACGGCATTTGATCTTGAACAGGTAGACAAATAATCTTACCAACATCCTATCAGGTGGTCCTGTACCCTCTGCGACAACAGGACACTCCATCTATCCTGTTTCCACACTCGCAACCTAAGCTAATCGCGATATAAAGCTAGAAACGCAGCAATCTGGGAAGAAGCCGCTCATTGTTTACAAATTCTTAATGAAGACAGTCCGCACGATCAATTGAGCCGTACCGCGTGACTAAAAGCGGGTGCGTTTTGAGCAGAAAATCTGTGGTTTTTTTCTATTCCCATAGACGTTTGTATTGAGTTTTGGAATAGCACTTTCTCTCCGGTTTTGGAGTATACTGAGGAACTATTTTTAACCGCTTTGGCGCGAGCTTTCTAATGGTGCAAACCCCGGATGCGTAGCTGCTTCCGTTCAAAAGTTATTCAAGTTTTTTTCTGGCCAACTCAACTTGGACATACTATAGTTAAACACAGCATATCATCCAGCTAAGGTTTACTGCTATGTGCTTATAGCTAGAGACAATACAAACACATACACACACACTTTAAAGCAGGGTTGTGGCAATTACAGGAGTAAAGTAATCAATTACAATTACAATTACTTAAAAATTTTGCTTCTCAATTACAATTTCAATTACCAATTACACCTTTAAGAACTAATTACAACAAATCTGTTAGCAATTACATACAATTACATCACATCGCCTCCTCAGGATAAGTGGTCATGTAATAGGGCCCACAAAGTTTGTAATTTTGTTTTAATTCATCAATTCTTCTTGAAAGAGAAAAGTTTATTTCTATCTACATTAAAAATTATAAAAACTGAGAATTCATTTTCTTGCTAGCACCCATGTGCTTTAGAACTGACCCTTTACCAAAGTGGTCTTTGACCCCAACTACTTGCCAATTACAGGTATGCAATTACAATTACAATTACAATTACTGCAGATGGTGTAATGATTACAGCTAATTACAATTACCAATTGCAATTACCACAACACTGCTTTAAAGAATGAAGTTTGTTTTCAAAATGAATTCAATTATTTTGTAAATCTATTTCCCTATGAGGGAAAGCATGTTGGCATGGAAACAACAATGTGAGCACATGCTTTATTCTCACACAAACACACTCAGCTCAATCACGTAATCACGTACCGCTGGAAATCCATGAAGCATGAGCATGAGCGGTTTGGTGCGCTTGCCCTTTACCACATAGTGAAACTTGATTCCATTGGCCGTCATGTACTCGTGGTCACCTAACTCTGGGTCCAGGAGGCATTGAGGGGTCACTGAGCACACACACACACACACACATCACTATAATGAAATAGTATACATTATACAGGGATGCATTTAAGGGGGGTAAAGGGGACATATCCCCTCCCCCTCCCCAATAGAAAAGCCTTCACCCTCCCTAAACTACTGTTATACTACATTTAGACCTTGCAATGTGACATCAGAACAGGGCCGTAGGAAGCGGTCCGGTTGGTCCGGTTTTCACCGGACCACTTTTCAACCTTCTTTCCCAGCAAAGTTATTAAAAAAGTTCAGAGGTCATCAGTAATGTAGGCGTGGCCACGTGGCAAAGCTTCCCACCTGACCACTTTCCAAGTGCTTGCTACGGGCCTGCAGAAGGTCTGCAAGCACTGCAAGGAGTCTCTCTTGTGCAAAACAGACTCTGTAGTTTACTCTCATGCTCCTCCTAAAATCTAAGAAAGTTTTTTTTTGCCCCTCTGACTGTACTCATTTTCTGTATGCAGCCTTGGTGTGTGTGCATGTGTGTGTGAGTGTGTGTGTGTGAGTGTGTGTGTGTGTGTGTGTACCAGCCACACTGCTAATAACAACAAAGCGTTAAAAATGAAGCAGTGCTACCATGGCAACACACTGTCAACATCCCATTGTGTTTATTTCATGACTTTCAACTAACCAGTCATCATCTACCTTTCTGCAGACAGAGCTACAGAAGTAAGACAAGCAAAGTCTGAAGAGGTATCATTGGAGCACTCTATGAAGCTAAGCAGACCATGCAATGATATTGATTGATAGCTGTACAGTTTGTTCGTTTAATCCACAGAACAATGCCAAAGACAATCCTTCCTCAACCTTCTTTCGGATGCCAGAGAAGCTAGATCAACTGGCCAATACAACATTCATAGTGCCAGCTATCCGGTAAGGGGTACATGGTATATTGGGTCACATGCGAGGACAATAGGTGCAATTTTTTATCAGGTTCACTGGGGCAGGAAAAACACTGCTGGACTTAGCCACATATCCATTTTTAAATCCATGCTACTTTGATGCACATGCCTACATGAGAGTGTATACTTCACACTCATCAGTGTTGGGTCAAATTTTACAATCTCACTATTTATAGAATTCAACTTGGCTATTGCACTATTTTAACTTTCACAAATTTTGGGGGAGAGGGCGCCTTTACGTCTGTATGAAGCCCTCACAGTGCAAGAAAGTGATGTGGATATCACTATGGGAGTAATCTGGCTGTGAATATAGCATGCTCCCTTTAAGTGGTATTCGTGGGTAGAAATAGTGCAGTTGTACACATTTGAGGCACTTGATGGGTGCACATAAACGACATAAGCACATGTAGTATAGTCTAGTGACTGGTGTGTGTGTGTGCGTGTGTGTGTGCAACATTAGCTATGGTAATCTTCCAGCTGGCTTATCTCTCAATGTATACATGTGTACATACATACATGCCTAATGTGAGATGACTAACTACACAAGTCCAGAATGGTTCAACCATTTTGTTTTCTAAGTTGACATACAGTGTATTGCCTGAGGGCAGGTGGTAATCATATTTTGTAACAGGTAGTAATGCCATAAGTTCTCACTAGGCAACGTAAACAACTCACAAGGTGGAGTGCACAGCTACTCAGCAACGTGTAATGATCCTTACCAAACAAACATAGGTGAGAAGTAACGCAATAACGTGGAGTTAATGTGAGTCCACACTCTTGGCAAAAAACAAAAATTAATTAATTAATTAATTAAAAAAAAAAGAAAAAAGAAAAGAAAAAAAAAAAAAGAATAATAAAAAAAATTAGCTAAAAAATAAAAACAACAAACAAAATAATGAAGACAAAGAAAAGGACCACTATAGTTCCAACATTGTATAAAAACGTCTATACAAGATGAGAACATCCACCATTCCTTCAAAGAATTGTAATAATACGGGTAAGAATTGCAATAATTCAAAAATTGCCTATACTGAGGTGGGATTGTCGAATAGGAGGAGTGGAGGGGTGGCGTTGGTTGTGACTAGTATATGGTGATTTGGTCGGGGCCAGGTGAACTCGGTTAAATTGTGATGGGTGGGTGGTTGTCTGTGTGAATAGTATATTGTTGAGATGGTGGGGGTCTCTGTGACTAGTCTATTGTGATGGTGGGTGTGACTAGTCTATTGTGATGGTGGGTGTGACTAGTCAATTGTGATGGTGGGTGTGACTAGTCTATTGTGATGGTGGGTGTGACTAGTCTATTGTGATGGTGGGTGTGACTAGTCTATTGTGATGGTGGGTGTGACTAGTCTATTGTGATGGTGGGTGTGACTAGTCTATTGTGATGGTGGGTGTGACTAGTCAATTGTGATGGTGGGTGTGACTAGTCTATTGTGATGGTGGGTGTGACTAGTCAATTGTGATGGTGGGTGTGACTAGTCTATTGTGATGGTGGGTGTGACTAGTCTATTGTGATGGTGGGTGTGACTAGTCTATTGTGATGGTGGGTGTGACTAGTCTATTGTGATGGTGGGTGTGACTAGTCAATTGTGATGGTGGGTGTGACTAGTCTATTGTGATGGTGGGTGTGACTAGTCTATTGTGATGGTGGGTGTGACTAGTCTATTGTGATGGTGGGTGTGACTAGTCTATTGTGATGGTGGGTGTGACTAGTCTATTGTGATGGTGGGTGTGACTAGTCAATTGTGATGGTGGGTGTGACTAGTCTATTGTGATGGTGGGTGTGACTAGTCAATTGTGATGGTGGGTGTGACTAGTCTATTGTGATGGTGGGTGTGACTAGTAATGTGAGGTGGGTGTGTTGTGACTAGTCAATGGGATGGTGGGGGTGACTAGTCTATTGTGATGGTGGGGGTGACTAGTCAATTGTGATGGTGGGGGTGACTAGTCTATTGTGATGGTGGGGGTGACTAGTCAATTGTGATGGTGGGTGTGACTAGTCTATTGTGATGGTGGGGGTGACTAGTCTATTGTGATGGTGGGTGTGACTAGTCAATTGTGATGGTGGGTGTGACTAGTCTATTGTGATGGTGGGTGTGACTAGTCAATTGTGATGGTGGGTGTGACTAGTCTATTGTGATGGTGGGTATGACTAGTCTATTGTGATGGTGGGGGTGACAGTCAATTGGATGGTGGGCGGTGATAGTCTATTGTGATGGTGGGTGTAGTGACTAGTCAATTCGTGATGGTGGGGTGACTAGTTCGATTGTGATGGTGGGGGGACTAGTCGCTTGTGATCGGGGTGTGTTGGGGAAGAGGAATGATTGGGCAGGGGGGAGGTCGTGTCGGAGAGGGAAAGAGTGAAAGAGGGAGGCCGGGGGCGGCTGAATAGGAGATAGGGAGGGGGCGGTTGGGGTGGTTGGAATAGTGAGGAGGTGATGGTGGGGTTTGTGATATAGTATAGCTGTGACTGGGGAGGGGCGGGGATGTCGTGGGTGTGGTAGCGAGCCGGGGAGTGCCGGGTGCAGGTGTGAATGAGGAAATAGGAGTCTGGTGGGGTGAGTGTGACAAGTAGAGTGTGATGGGGGGTGGTGACGAGCTCTATTGTGATGGTGGGTTTTGTTGTGGTGAATGTCTATGTGATGGGGGGTGGACGAGTCTATTGTGTGGGGGGGTGGGGGAATATAGTAATGTGATGGTGTGGGTGACTAGTAGGGCAATTGTGATGGTGGGGTGGACTAGTCATTGTGATGGTGGGGGTGACTAGTCTATTGTGATGGTGGGTGTGACTAGTCTATTGTGATGGTGGGTGTGACTAGTCTATTGTGATGGTGGGGGTGACTAGTCTATTGTGATGGTGGGGGTGACTAGTCAATTGTGATGGTGGGTGTGACTAGTCTATTGTGATGGTGGGTGTGACTAGTCTATTGTGATGGTGGGGGTGACTAGTCTATTGTGATGGTGGGTGTGACTAGTCAATTGTGATGGTGGGTGTGACTAGTCTATTGTGATGGTGGGGGTGACTAGTCAATTGTGATGGTGGGTGTGACTAGTCTATTGTGATGGTGGGGGTTTTGAAATAGGAGAGTGTGGATGGTGGGTGGAAGGTATATTGTGATGGGGGAGATTGCTCGGGGTGGAATAGTATATTGTGATGGTGGGTGTGACTAGTCTTCTATGGTGATGGTGGGTGTGTGATTGAAATAGTCGATTGTGATGGTGGGGGGGTGGTTGGGGACTAGTCAATTGTGGATGGTGGGTGTGGACTTGTCTATGGTGATGGTGGGGGGTGGTGACTAGTCAATTGATGGTGGGTTGTGACTAGTCTATTGTTGATGGTGGGTGTTTGATGTGACTAGTCGATTGGGATGGTCCGGTGTGATATTCATTGTGATGGTGGGTTGTAATAGTCACTGTGGATGGTGGGTGTGTGACTAAGCTATATGGTGATGGTGGGGTGACTAGTCTATTGTGATGGTGGGCCTGTGACGGTCTATGGTGAGGGTGGGTCGTCACCCCTCTGGACTAGGCTACTGTGAGGTGGGTGTGAAGTCTATTGTGATGGTGGAGTTGTGACTAGTCTATGGATGGGCGGTTTTGTGACTAGTCAAGTGTGATGGTGGGTTGTATGACTAGTCTATTGTGATCGGGGGTGTGTGGGACTTAGTTCTATTGGATGTGGGTGTGGTGACTAGTCAATTGTGATGGTGGGTGTGTGACTAGTAATTGTGATGAGTGGGGGGACTAGCAATGTGATGGTGGGTGTTGACAAAGTCTATGTGAGGTGGGTGGTCTGTGACTAGTCTATTGTGATGGTGGGTGTGACTAGTCAATTGTGATGGTGGGTGTGACTAGTCTATTGTGATGGTGGGTGTGACTAGTCTATTGTGATGGTGGGTGTGACTAGTCTATTGTGATGGTGGGTGTGACTAGTCAATTGTGATGGTGGGTGTGACTAGTCTATTGTGATGGTGGGTGTGACTAGTCAATTGTGATGGTGGGTGTGACTAGTCTATTGTGATGGTGGGTGTGACTAGTCTATTGTGATGGTGGGTGTGACTAGTCTATTGTGATGGTGGGTGTGACTAGTCTATTGTGATGGTGGGTGTGACTAGTCTATTGTGATGGTGGGTGTGACTAGTCAAAATTTAATTCATTTACAAAGACCAGAGCTACGCTAAGCATGGTAAAGTCATCCTTAAAAAGTAGTAGTGGCATTTTATTGAACAAATAATTAATATAAGGTTGACTCCTAAAATTCAAGTTGGGTCAACATATGCACATAATTACACACACACCTGTCACACACACACACACACACACACACACACACACAACAACAACAACAACAACAGCATCTCTTAACCCTGCTAGCTCCACTAACATATGTGGGCTACAATTCAGTTAGAGCTCAAATTCCTAAATAGCACATTATAGTAAAAACTTTAAATGAATCGAGGGAGTAGTAAGTGCAAGATGAAGTGATTCTAATATGGCCGACAACCATTGAGACAACTATTCTTGTAAGAAAATCTAGAACAACACAAGGTTCTGATTGTTTGCTATTTTACTAAGGCTTCTTTCTGTATTGTAGTCTCTTTGTACTTGTCTGTTAATTAAACTCACACACACATTCACACATGCAAACATATCAGAGGCAACACTATCATGCATACCAGGAATAGTGCCATTTAGTACAGTGTGCTTTCATGATTCCTGGCATTGCACCGAGACATATTTCCCATGGTAAAGAGATTGGCAGTAAGCATGTGGCATGTGATACATACACACACACACACACATGTGGCATGTGATACACACACACACATGTGGCATGTGATACATACACACAAACACACATGTGGCATGTGATACACACACACACACGTGTGGCATGTGATACATACACACACACATGTGGCATGTGATACATACACACACACACATGTGGCATGTGATACATACATGCATGCACTGCACACACACAAAAACAACAACAAAACTTGACTGTAAATGAAAGCTCATTGTTGTCGATTAAATAAATATTAGTGGTAGTGAAAAAGAAGAATTATTGTAACAACAACTACATTGGTTGAGCTGAGCATGTCTGAGAATTTTGATACCATCAGCTATTGGACTAAATTATGATCATACACTTCAGTGGTCTATAATTCACTTTCACTCCAGGCTATCCTCCACACAACCATAGCTGACCAAGGGCTCAACACAAACACACACACACACGGGCGCGCGCACACACACATGCACACACACGCACACACACACACACACACACACACACAATGAATGTTAGTCATCCCAGCTATGTCACTTCCTCATCATTCCACTTTTCTGACTCATCAAGTCACTAGTAACCATCAAACCAGTTCATAGCCTGAATTTTTTTTTTTTAAATTCCTACCGATGTAGTTCCCATGAATACTTATTATTAAACTCATCTTGTGCTCTAGCTATGAATAAATTATATCACAACTCAGACATTCAAGCTCTGCTGAAGATATGCATCAAGGTAATATTACTGGACTACGCCTGGGACACTGTGGAATGCATAACAACAGCTATATGACTTGTCTTTATTAGCCAGGGGGAAATTCACGTCTGTTTCCTCATTGTGTGTTCTGTTTTGCCAAGTAACTTTGTGTAGTATTTTGGAAGTCACTCAAAAGATAAGGAATGAATAATTCAATTAATGACTGTACACAAACGATAGATCTAAATGCAAAGACTGAAATGTGATTGCTTGTCTTTTATGAGCATGTGTGTAGCCTGGCATTTCAGGCCATACCAAACTGATTTGTATGCTTCTTGGGTTTACTAGGTCATTATTTTATGCGGAACTAAACAAAAAAAAAAATTATATATATATATATATATATTATATATAATGAGTTTCGAATTCACTGAAACAAGGACCTATCATCAATTACTCATGAGAGAACAACACTGGAACTATTCTTGAACTTAGTTTTGAATAAGAAACTGTGGTAAACTGTGGTATAACCCACAATACATTATTTTAATAGTCACAAGCTAAAGTACATATCAATTCAACGTACTGTCAATTTTTTTACTACCCTACTGGGTCCTATTTGAAAATTTCCTGTCAGAGAAATATAAAATCTATTTGTTATGGCCTCCGGTAATGCAATGATCACTGAGCTAATATATGACCACGCTAAGCAATAGAGGCTCCAGCAAAGAAACCATACAATGCACCTACAAAACTACTGCAGCCTAAACTATCCTATCCACACATCTACAACTGTTGCTGCCGCCATGATCTTTGCACTGGATATATAAAATCGTAACTAGCTAAAACTAACTGAAATGGATTTTGCCTGCAGTTAGTAAATCAATGATACTGGGTTTAAGAAAAAGGCTACTTACTGGTCCTGTCTTTCTTCCTGAACCAGGTGAGTGGGTGTCTCATCATACGGAATAAGGTGTAAAAAAACGTCAACAACCCTCCTACAATAGTCAGCAAGATCACCATGGCTTTGAAGGCGTGTTTGGTAGTAACGCTTGCCATGGCGGTGAGCGGATTTAGGAGTAGATGAACTGGGAAGAGGGGAGTGGGGAGTAGGCGAAGCTGCTCCTAGTCTAGTCCCAGAATTAATGTGACACTTTCAACTAAGAGCGGTAGCCGCATGCAGCAGCAGATAGATATGCTAATAATGTAATGTGGGAGTGGCAAGTTTGACAAGTTTATTTATTAGCGCGCAATGTGAATTTAGGGATTCTAGCGATGCTATACCTTTTGTAAGTGACCGACCACTTTGCAGCGTAGCGGTTGGGTAAAGGGTCTGGAACCGTTTGACAGCTATATACATGTACATGATTATTTGATGATAATAAGATTACTTCGGAAGCCACATTAAACTATCTTCTTCTACCAGAATATGCTGGTGGCCTAAAAACAAAAACCAAATAAACAAATGAATAAGTGAATAAATAAGTAAATAAAATAAATAGCTAAATAAATAAATAAATAAATAAATAAATAAATAAATAAATAAATAAATAAATAAATAAATAAATAAATAAATAAATAAATAAATAATGCTGTATGTTCAGTTGTTTAATTCACATATCACTATTATAGTTAGTGAACTAAACTACACGTGTGCAGTGAAGTTCAATTAGATATAGCTAGTAGACCAGCTGATAATTGATAGTAACCTTTGGTTTGAAGAAAGAATCTGCCAATGTAACAGAAGGTTTTATAGTCACCTTGAATAAGGGAGAATAGTTTTGTAGGGCTGTAGCTAGAAAACTGAAGATAAGTCTGTGTACTGACACGGGTTATATGTAATTCCACAGCAACCACTAATATTAAGGCCTCTTCCTTAGTAACGAGGCATATATTAGTCGCTATCTGATAATTTTAAAAGCCAATTTCAAGTTAAATACCCAATTTTCAAGTTTTAATAACGAGTTTCGCCTTGAAAGTCACATTAATAGCTAACCCTGACTTTTATCCTGGTGGCCTAAAACTTTTGACCAGTACTATAATTATGTTGTTTTCATAATAACTTACTTGCCAAGTGTTTTATGAGTAATGAGGAGATAAATGTACCTTATTAGGCGATTATACTACGCTATAACATACTACTGGAGACACAAGTCAAACTGTTCAGCAACTGCTCCAAGCTGTCACTTATCAGAATGTATCATAGGAGTCTAAAGTAGAAAACTTTTGTACATTTTGTTTGAAGGGTATTCATGGGTCTGTTTGCCAGTGACTTCCACATAGCTAACACACTTGAACAGAGTGATGCGTTTTTACTTTGAGCTAGGTACACTTCACCAACTTATTCTACCCTGAGGTTCAGGTTATCCAAATATAGTGATGCCGATACACACAGCTCAATGACTCTGCAAACCCTATTCATTGTGAAGGAACTTAAAAAGGTGAAAACAAACTTATTCATGTGACTTTCACTTCCTCTCTTTTTGTCTTTCAATTACATGTACCAGAAAAACAACAACAACAAATTTTAAGAACGTGTAAATGCTGATAAGGCACTATAAGTTAGTTTCACAGGAACAGCATCTATGCAAGTAAACATTTTTTGAATAGAAACTCTTACAAACAAAGGAGTAGTGTACAAACTTAGGATTGCTCATGTGTTGTTGTTAATCTTTCTTCAAATAGAGAAACATGTTAGAATAAATATACTGTGTTGCTTAGTTCCTTATATCTTTCTTGATTATCACTGTTAGATTTGTTGCTGCATTATTATTGTCTAGATAGCAAATCATTTCCACTAAATTTACTCATGGTTTTAGAAGCGGGTTAACAAGCAATGTATTTAACAAAGCATAATATTTGTTTATGAAATTTATGCCATTACCACCACATATATATTCATTTGCAAGGCATTCAAATTTTCATGTAGTATTTCTACAGAAGATATGCACATCCTACGCGTTGCCCTATCCTGTATAGCATTTGAAAATAGAATATATCCCTCAGAGGTGAGAGTCCAAATACAAATCATATTTTAGTAAAACACGCAAGCTAGCAACACAAATGAGAACCAGTCAACCATCACACACACAAAATAACAACACAAATATAATAACAAAACACCTACAACACCTACAACACAAGAAATTATATCAGCAATAGCTTTTTTAGCCTGTAATAAACTGTTGGGAAGCCATTATAGCATCCTGCTACATGAATTAAGAGTGATTTAATTAAGCTACTGCTCTTTTTTTTTTTTTAAGGAATCATTTTGCTAATTAATAAAAGCATATTACCACATATTTAATATTAAGTGATGGGCCATACTTATTAATATATTTAGAGAGAATCACTGACCAAAAAAGTTAAAACACCAAACTTTTCAGCTACGGACTGTAGCCTTCATCAGTGGTAATGATTCAAAAATAAAAAATAAATAGTTACTATGACAGGTGAAAGCCTAAGGGTGATACATGTTAAAGCACTTGGTTGGTAACCATGAGTCCTGAGGGTTAGCTATTTTGTTTTTTTGTTTATATGTTTCACTAGGCTACCATAAACTTGAGGCAACAATCCTTCATACTTGCCTGACTAAAGCTAATTTGCTTCCACCACTCCTGGAGCATCAGTGTAGACAATTTGAATAAAGTAATGTACTACATTAAAGTTATATGGCAACTCAACAGCATTATCTTGAACAAAGCCCCAAAGCAATTTGTTGACACCACCACTTCCTGAGGAGTAGGATTGTATAAAAACTGAAGCTAAAACTACAATTTCACCGCATCACTGGTTTAGTCAGCAGCAACAACCTTGATCTATAAACTGTAGAAAACTGTCAGCCATATTGACTTTGACACTTTTTTTTTCACACTCAGGTCATGCTTTTTAAAAAAAATATTTGTAATTCTGTTACTAGCAGGTTACCAAGGAACGTTTGCTCAAGTCATTGCCAACTACAGCTTCATCCGGCAGTGCTGCTCTGGAGATGACCTCAAAAATCAGCTGTGTCCACAAGTGCTTGACACTGTGAAGGACATACCCAATTGCCCATGTGGAGGAGCAGGAAAATGGAGCAGAATTGTAGACATTGATATGAGCAACTCAAGCCAAACATGTCTCCTTAACTGGAATCTCGTCAGTAACATCGATGTACGTGGGTGTGGGAGGTCTTCATGGAGCACTGGAAGCTGTGACTCTGCAGTTTTTTCCTCAGGAGGTGTTCCTTACACGAGAGTGTGTGGGAGGATTAATGCAGTCCAGTATGGCCAGACAGAAGCCTTTTATGTGTCCACGAATCCAACTTGGGTTCAATATCAGAACTTAAAGTGCTTACTTGGCTGGAATGTCACTCTATAGTGGGAGTCCTAGATCAAGTAAGCACGTTTGGTCTTTTGCAGCTGCCCTCAATAATAACAATGGAATCCACAACTGCCCATGCAGTAACAGTGCAGTGTGGCCTTATAAAGTGTATCTCTTTCATAAACAATGATTATTTTTGTGAGACTGGAAGTCAAGGATTGGCAGTACTGGATGACACCAGGTTTTTCAGTAACAACACATTGTGGGATGGTGTGGGATGCTACCAATACAGTTCGTGCTGCTCTTACAAATCTCCTCCATGATTCTGTACTAGCCTTCCAGAGAGCACTACGGATGACCTGGAAATAAGGATATGCCTATTAGATCCTGGTGAAGACGTCATAGTAACTCGAGCAGAAATTTATGTGCAGTAACTGTACTTTGCTGAACTGAAGTTAATTATGTTTTATATTGTGATGATTTGTAGTACTGCTTAGGTACATACACACACTGTGCCAATTCTTGAGGCTTTTATAAAATTAAGTGATATATTTGCTATACCTATTTACGATGAATAATGCGTGTAAAGGGAATAACACAAAGCTATACAAATAATTATAACAATTTGGTAAGAAGTACACTCTAATTGAAATGATTTTTCACCCATAATTTTTGCAGGTGTAAAAATAAACAATTTGCTATTTTGTGAAGTTCCCCTCTGTTGACAAATGTCCAGCAAGTGATTTTTATTAAACTTGCTATATGCAGAATAACTGGAAACAATAAAAAAATATGATCAATGGACTTGATAGCAAGGTGTGGCTTATATTCTGATATACTACTGGCTATACAGAATGTAAAGAAAAAACAACACTTTTGTAAAAGAAATACATATCTAATATTACTAGTAAATGTGTTAAATTGAAAAGTCCAAACTGGTTTGTTGTCTAATGGAATATTCTTTGTGTATTGAACATATGCATTCACAACCATTCATTTAGTTCTTGTTTCGGCACCTGTATTATTATATTGATTTGTTTGTTTTTTTACTTTTGCAATACAAAAAATATTTAATGTATCGTAAATATTATTTTTTGTATTGAACTAGAAATTAAAGGAAAAAAGACTTTGGGAAGTATAATATGAAAAAATATATATAATCTTTCATGATAATTTGTGAATATTAGGCTTTGATAAGTTTTTAAGCCTATTATTCTTTTCTATACTTTTTAAAATGTTTCCTCACATTCTTTTGAACACTATTATTCATTTTATATAACACTGAAACTAGCTAATTACTTCTTTGCCCAAATTTCATAATATGTATATTTATAATAATAGTAATTTATATGTGATAGTTCTTTGTAAATAGTATTATTACACACTCATTTCTTGGCCAAACTAAAATGTTTTGGAGCCAGACCTGCCCCTGGTACTGTTAAAGTAACAAAAATGGTAAAAATATTGTCATAATAAGAGAGGTCAAGTTGTGGAAACAACTAGGTTTTTCTCTATTATTGTCAAATATTTTCACTTCATTTGGTTATCTATTATTCTCATAATTATTGGGCTCTCTAAAATTGAAAAAGTAAACTAAAATTCAAGCATTTAGGTCTGCCTCAAGGCTAATGGATGAAGGTCCACAGACTGAAATGTCCCAAGATTATTTTAATATTGTATGACATTAAGTGCATCAAAATTATAAAACCTTTATACTACACTTCTATGCATTTATATTACATTATGTTAATATGACAATCAGTAACACTCCATGTGTCAATTCACCATGATACTGCTGAGCATCACACCTCTAATGCATATATAGTGCTGACCTCGAACATTAAGCAAGGTAAGAAAAACAATATTTCAATGCTAATGTGAAATTCTTGCTCAGTTTTGCCTTCATTTGGTTTTGGTTTGCTTTATATCTTCCAAGATAAAATAACCATTGTTTTGAATATAAAAATCTTGTTTTCTTTGATTCCACTTCTTCTAAGAGAAATTGAATAAGAACCTTGATTGGCCTGACGACTAGAATAGCCTGGGAAAAGAGGGGGGGATAGCAAACAAACAAACAAAACAAAAACAAAAAAAGAAAGAAAAGAGATCAATGTTTAAGCTTGCATCAGTCACACCAGGTGTTTCAGAACTCACGTCTATTATCATGGTTTATGACTTCACACTTTTCAGTGGCGCTCTTAGGTAGCTAGAGATAGCAGCGCTTTCGTATTCGTGCTCGTATTCGTGCTCGTTGGTCGCGGTGTAAAACCTACGCGGTTAGATTCTTATTGTGCCAGCGGAGTGAGGCGGTTACATTGGGAGTCCGCTATATTTATTTTATTTTAAAGGCTGCATTTAGCTAGAGTATATTAATTGACCATTGGCATAACATTCTTTTTCTCATGTTCACTCCATGTTAGAATTCCTGTGCAGAAAAGTTTTCATACTGTCTAGTTAGTAAAGCAGCTTGCTAAATAGAGTGTATTGTTACGGTTCTACCTTTTCCTTAATAGAGGGTGGGGCTCTGTCACACCTCACACAGTGCCTACCTCATGGGCAGAAAGCCATGAAGATAGACAAAGTGCAATGTGAGACAGGATGATCTGCTAATTATGATCCAATCATTCTCAGCTGAATAAAATAATTATAATAATAGCACATTTTCTCGTTCTAACAGCCACTATTATGTTAATTAGAAACTTAACAAGAAGTCGAAACATTGGGTTAAGTTTTAATTTACATAATATTGGCTGTTAGAACGAGTTTGTCCATTGATTCTGAGTCTTTCAGCCAACCACTACATTATGGAAGAATTTTAAAATTTAGTTACACAAACTAACTTGCAGGTAGCACTGGGAGAAAAAAACTAAAACAGCCTGTAAGTTTTGTTTTGAATTTATTTATAGTAAAACTCAAAGTGTATAAAGTCTTTATAGTGACAAATAACAAACTAGAATGAGGCTAAAGAAAGTAATATTATAGAGGACAACCAGAAAGAAGAATCCACTGTTCAAACAGGCCTGGATTCAAATATGGCTTGGCAACCAGTAAACAATGTCTAAGAGATTTTTTGCAATATTCATTTTTCGCCTTTCACTTCTAATAATGGTTTAACAACTGGGTCAAATATTTTCACTTTCCCTCATTCCATGAAACCATTATACTTGCCTATATAATACAGTTTGTTATTTGGTCTTCCCTATTGTAAACTCTTCCTACCAAAGACAAAATGGAAGGGCAGTAAAAACTAAAGAGAACAATAAGTTTTGATAAAACTTGTTCCATGGATAATGAAGCATTACTTTATTCATTATCCCGAAGTCACAAAATGAAACTGTAAAAAAATAGAATCAATTATCCAATCCTCTCTCTTGCAAGCTATATGCAATTTTTTTGGTTTTCTACACAAACAAGCTTTTTGTTTTTTAATTAGCTAGAAACGCACCAAAACTTCACAGCTCAGGAGTGAAACATAAAAAGTTGACTGCACATTGTCAATAGCTAGCTGGCACTCCTGTCTGTTGTCTGGAATTTAGAGGTGACCATTATTCAGGTGCTACAAATACATTGTTATTCTTATTGAACTTTCAGTCGATACATTGAACCCCTGTTTGGTATTAGGCGCATGTCACTATTGGGGGTGTTTGTGAAGGGAGAGTTACATATGGTCCAAACTACTGCAGTTCAAACAGGTAAGAAAATAAATTTTGTGTTTACTGAATTATTCTCTCAGTGCTTGATAATTTGAAAATGCATGCTAATTGGTATCTTTTCTAAGTATAGCTAGTTGTTAGAAGTTCAATCACTTTTAGCTACACACATTTAGACAGAATTGTATCATAAAAATAGCTTGCTCAGTTTAATTAAAATAAAACAAAGTGTAATCATAAAAATAAGTGCTGTAATAAACAACAACAATGCCATCAAATAAAATCAAGTTTATGGGAATAAAAACAATAACAACAACAGTAGTGTGAAACTACTGTATTGGATTGCTAAAAAAAAAGATCAGTCAAAAGAAATGAAATTATTACCAGTGGGCGGTTTTAGTTTTGGAGAAGCCTTCACACTCTTCAAATCATTCAAGGTTGGTACAGATATTTTCTCAAATTTCTTTGCCTCACTTCTTGACTCTGTCAGACTCTTTACGCTGGTATCATCTTCTTTGACTTTGAACTTTGAGTTTTGTGGGGAGAGAGCTAATGGCAGCAAGTCAGCGAATGCAGAAGGACTGACCATTGCCGAAGGTTGGCACAATGGAGCTGGAGAGTAGCCCTGTTGCTCTGGTGACTTTGGGGTGCTCTGTCCAATGAGGTACGGGGGAGAAGTGAAATCTCCACTGGGGAAATTTCCCGAAGGACCATATCCTACGATTCCCCCATTAGGCGACTGGTTGTATTGACCTTGAACAGGAGAAGTGAACTGATTGAAGGATTGCTGGTTATGAGGAGCCTGTGGCTGGGAAGCAAATGGCTGTTGTGCTCCAAACATTTGTTGCTGCTGCTGCATGCCATGTGCTTGTACCTGTAGAGATTGACCAAATTGTCGCTGCTGTCCAAAGGCCTGTTGAGGTTGCCCAAAAGGTGATTGCTGTTGTCCAGGTAGCTGAGACTGCTGCTGTCCTGGTTGTTGTGTAAATGAAGACTGCTGTTGGCCAAATGGCTGTTGTTGCCCCAATGGTTGTTGTTGCTGCTTCCCTGGTTGTGGCTGCCCTGGTTGTTGCTGCTTCCCAAATGGCTGTTGCTGCTTCCCTGGTTGTGGCTGCAATGGTTGTTGTTGTTGCCCAAATGGTTGTTGTTGTTGTTGTTGCCAAGATGGTTGTTGTTGCTGCTTCCCAAATGGCTGTTGCTGCTGCCCTGGTTGTTGCTGCTGTTGCCCAAATGGTTGTTGTTGTTTCCCAAATGGTTGTTGTTGTTGCCCAAATGGTTGTTGTTGTTGCCCAAATGGCTGTTGCCCAAATGGTTGTTGTTGTTGCCCAAATGGTTGTTGTTGCTGTTGTTGTCCAAATGGTTGTTGTTGTTGCCCAAATGGTTGTTGTTGTTGTTGTTGTCCAAATGGTTGTTGTTGTTGCTGTTGCCCAAATGGTTGTTGTTGCTGCTTCCCAAATGGTTGTTGTTGTTGCCCAAATGGTTGTTGTTGTTGTTGTTGTCCAAATGGTTGTTGTTGCTGCTTCCCAAATGGCTGTTGCTGTTGCCCAAATGGCTGTTGCTGTTGCTCAAATGGTTGTTGCTGTTGCCCAAATGGCTGTTGCTGTTGCCGAGATGGTTGTTGCTGTTGTGAAATCGGACCACTTCCAAATAAAATTTTCTGATCAGATTGGATTTGATTAGAAGAATTCTGTACTTGGAAAGGATCACTATTTTTATTTGCAGTAGGTTTGGTATTGTCAAATGAAGTGGAATCAAACAAAGATGGCTGTTTGCTTGAAGGATTTGATACCTTGTCATCAAATGCCCAAGTAGGTTTCGATGTTGGAGTTGTGTCAAAGGGGCTAGAGTTAAATAATGAATTTTGCATAGAAGCTTGTGAAGAAGATTTTCCTCCTTCCGAACTGATGTTATTAAACCAATTATCACTAGTTGCGGACAGAGTCTTGGCTGGTTTATCTTCAAAAGGGCTAGAAGTAAACAAAGATGGGTGGCTCAAGTGAGAATCAGTTGGGCTAGAAGCAAAGAGGGATCCAGAGGAAAGACCAGGAGAAGTAGTGGCAGTATTTGAAACAAGATCAGAAGTAAACGTGTCTGACTTGCCGGGTCCAGTGAGCAAACCTGTAGATGCAGACTCTAGCTTTGAATTGAACACAGCTTCATTGGCAGCTTTGTTCATACTGTCTAGTTCAGACAATGCAGACCAGTCTGCTCCACCAAGTGAGGCTGAAGGACCTTCAGTCACAGTAGTAGGTACCATAACACCCACCCCTGAATGTCTATCCCAGTCATCAGCAAACTTATCGTTACTTGAAAGTGATATAGAGTCTTGGTCAGAATTAGATACAAGTTGGAATTCCTGCTTCACTTTAAAAGTTTGATTTCCCTCTGGTTTGGACTTGACTACTTGTGGTTGGCCAAGACCACTAAAATCTTTGTTGTTCTCATTCTGCTTTGGTGGTACATCAAATTCTTTTGAACCAAAGCTGGGGATATCAGCTGAAGCGTTAACCAAACTTACAGTAGCCATGGCTGTTGTTTTTGTGGTTCGACGATTTTTACTGCCTTTTGACTGCGGAGGAGGCAAAAAAGGGTGATCTGATTTTGTAAATTCAGCAGTTACAGGTTTGCTAGCTTCATGGGATTCTGTAACTGTCTGAGCCAGTGTAATTGAAGGTACAGACCATTCATTGGTAGGAGTGAATGCAGTATTGTTAGCTGTAGTGCTATCTTTAGGATCAACGGAAGAGTTACCTGTATTTGAGCTAACCGCCCAATCATCTGCAAACCCATCAAACGTGTTAGGTTTGCTTTGAGGTGCTGCATTTCCCTCTGGCATGCTCCAATTGTCTGTAAACCCATCAAACGTGTTAGGTTTGCTTTCAGGTGCTGTATTTCCCTCTGGCATGTTCCAATTGTCTGTAAACCCATCAAATGTGTTAGGCTTGCTTTCAGGTGCTGTATTTCCCTCTGGCATGTTCCAATTGTCTGTAAACCCATCAAACGTGTTAGGCTTGCTTTGAGGTGCTGTATTTCCCTCTGGCATGTTCCAATTAACGGTGCCAGAAAAATCATCAGAACTAGTCAATGTTGCTGGCTTGCTGGATGGTGTTACACTATTCCATTCAGTGCCGAAGGTATTAGCTTCGTTAGAAGTGTCCTCACCTTGAGAAATGCCAAAGGGGTTGCCATTACTGTTTGAATTGTGAGTGTCAGATTGACCGCCCTCACTTCGAGACCCTAAAGTATTGGCGTCAAAATCTGGCGTGGGTGTATCACTGGCAGATGATGTGCTGAGAACCGGACCAGTTCCTGAAGAAACAAGTGTGGTGTATGCCACAAGACCTGATGACCCCCAGCCTGAGTTGAAATCTCCTGTGCTGGATGGCCCAGGCGGAGGAGAGGCTAGCTTAGAAGCCTGGTTTGAAGACTTAGGAACCTCTGCTCCTACCCAAGCAAAATCATTCTCTCCAGCTGATTTGCTTGGTTGGTCATTCGTAGGCCACTGGTTGCCAGAAGGCTCATTACCAAACACAGAATCAAATGGAGACTCTGCACCTCCTGGGGTACCAAAGAGACTGGGCTGAGGTTGTGCAACACTGATACTATTCTGAAGTGGCTGGGGAGAAACAATGTCAGGTGTATTGCTTACTGCTGGCTGAGAACTTTGGTGAGATACAGCTGATACATGTGAATTAGACTCAAACGTGTCAAAGAAATTTCCAGATTCTATTGGAGAAGTTTCTGGAACAGAAGAAGCTGGAGTTTCTGATGGCCGAGTCCATTGGTTTCCTATGAATGGGTCATTATTGGTTGTATCACTTTTGAAAGAAAACTCTGTGGAAGTTACTGCATTGACTGCATTGGAGCCTTGACTGATCTCAGTCACAGCAAAAGGATCACTAAAATTTGCCAAGTCGAAACCAGCTCCCACAGATACATCATTTGCAGGTGAACTTGGAAAAGCACTATCAAATGAAAATGGCTCAGTGTTGAAATTGCCAAAGGCATCACCAGTGTTAATAGTACCACTGGGGTCTTTTGCCTCTGGGAATTGAAAATCTACGGTGCCATCTTGCGTAGGGAATGTGAATGAAGTGTTAAACAAGCTGTTGTCAAATGGGTCGCCATCTCCAAAAGCAGCTGAAGATGAGATGGGAGCTTGCACTTCTGTAGGCTGCTCATTGATTGTCATTTGACTGATTGTACTGGTTATGCTGTCCACTGTCATGGTAATATTCTCTGAGAACAAGTGCGATGATCGCATATTCCCAATTCCCAGTTCCTAAAAGTGGAATAGGAATAGAGTTATTGGACTGCTGTTGGATGCAACATGAGCACTAACCTGAGCCATCCCATCTAAGTCGTTCTCTAAGGCCTTCCATTCATTCCAAACTGCTTCTTTCTTGGCCTAAAACAGGCAATAAAAATCAGTGAATGCTGACTTATAATGTATGATATATTTGATTTTTTTCCTTCAAAGTGTGGCTGTCATGCGCACAAATATTATATATAATATTATATATATATATATATTCTTAAATCAATTCAACAAAAACTTATTATACTATCAGTACTATAGTCAAGTTCAAAGCTTAATTGTAGAAGCTAGACAATTTATTGCTGTTATGGAAACCTATGTATATTTTAAAAAAAATTCTTACACATGCACCTATTCTAGTAAATTTAAAATGCTTGATTTGAGTAATTCTATATTTATTGCAAGTATTGTAATGGAATTGTTTAAAGATATCTTTAACGATTCATCACCCCAGAAATTAAAGTTAAAATCTGGTTGTGTGTTTACAATCAGACAATTTAGCTAATTGCCTTTGCCAGAAAATTGTCACTTTTATGGATGTACCTCATCAATAGATCAATGAATAGCTAACAGAATTAATTTGGAAATAGTAATAACAAAAGTAAATCTAGGAACACATAGCTAATTGGTTTGTTACAACATCTTACATTGTCGGACATTGTTGTCACTGGTGCAGGTACGTTTGAAGGTATCTGTAACAAAAAGTAACAACCACTACATAATGTATTTCCACCAACAGATAATCTATCTTACGTCATAGATATTGTCTGGCAGTGGAGGTGGCGGTTCGGTGGGAGGTGGAGAATGCAGAGTGCCAAACTCAGCACCATTATTCCATATAGTATCAGGCGAGGTAGAGTTTAGGCCATTATCAAATGTGTCTTCCTCAGGCCCTGCCAGTGAGTATATCCCAGAAGATTCGTCTATTACTGCAGCCATTTCTATGTATTCATCTGTTGGCTCCTGAGGGATTGGTGGCAGAGCTTTCTCTTTTCCTTTATCAGAACGCTCCGCTCTTACTGCATTCATTTGGATGTAATTTTCTAAATTTGCTGGTTCTTCAGAGGAAGGAGGTGGAGGCAAAGCTTTCTGTTTCCTTTTCCCTCCCTCGTTCTGTTTTCCTGAAGGTACCAAAGGTGGGGCTTCAGATTTGACCTCTACGGGTTGGCTGGCGTTAATTGATGAATAAGGGGGAGGAGGCTGAGGTTGACTAATTGGTTTTCTCTTGTATGTTTTAGCCTTACCAGACCTAGGTAGTGCTTGAGGTGGTTTCTGCAGCACTGGCATTGTGTTTTGTCTACTTCTTGGTTGTTGCTGCTGTTGCTGTTGTATGGAGTCATTTTCTACATTTGAGTACACAGCTTCCTCTGCAGGCTGTAGTTGAGTGGTATGTCGCTCTACATAGTATCCCGCTGCAATTGTCGGCTGTTGTTGCATCTGTTGCTGCTGCTGCTTCTGTTGCTCTGTTTGCTGTTTGACTACTGGTGTATAGAGGTCAGTGGTCTCAGAAGGCTGCTGAGGTGGCTGTGCTGATGTTCTTTTTGGTGGAGGAGCCAAACTTGGAGCTTGCACTGGAGTATCGCTTGAAGCCTAAGCAATCAAAATGTTCACATATTATTATTATCAGCAATTTTGACTAGCTGTGCCTACAATCACACATATATTCTCTCACTTTACCCTGCTGCAATAAGACTTGTGGGTAATATGGAAGCATACCAAATGTCAATAAATTTCTTAATGGTCTTAATAATCTCTTACTTTATAAACGGATGCATTCTTCTTTGACATGGCAGATTTGTAGGAAGGTGGAGGCTGTGGGATTCCAAATCCTAAAGTTACTGGAATATCTTCCTCCTCTTCAGATAACATTGCTATAAATAAAAAATATATATTAATATATTTATATGTGACCAGTTTTGGGAAATCTGCCTAAATGCAGCATCTAACGTTTTTATTTTTTCTATTAGTAGGTTACATAGGGCCTCAAAATGTCGTCCTCCAAATTTGGAAGCTGTAGCACAAGCTGTCTTCACCCTAGCACTACAACAACTCATTATTTTGTTCAAGCAGATTTTGAGAAACACCGCATAAAGGAGTTGCTAAGGCTAGGGGGCGTGTCTTGTATTTTGTAAACTGTTACCACGTGTCTCCACAACACTATAAACAAATCTGGTAGCTGGTGGATTGAAAGAAATAAGTTAACTGGTCTTCATTTAGGCCTCTTCCAGAAACTACATGCTTGAGTTATACAGCTAGAATTACGTGAGTACATGGAATAAGTAGACAAGTAAGTGAACTAGTTAGATGCATTTATTTCCCCCGTGGTAAATGAATAGCCCACCAAAAGCATTCTCCGTACACAAGTCTAACTGGTAAGTGTTCTGAGCCTCATAGCGTGAGTTCTAGAGCTCGCCAGAGCTTACAACTATGCCATAAGCTAGAGCTAAAAAATTATTTGCCGCATTTTGGTAGGTTTTCCCAAAACCGGTCATTTATATTAATACCATTGCCAAGTCATTTTTCAGTACAACAAAGTGTGGTATTATTTTGAAATACCACAGTAGAGGATAAACTGAAATAATGATCTGATTGGTCACAGTGATCTATCTGTGACCTTGCTGCACATGTGGTGGCGAAATTCCTGGGCAACTCTTTTAAGTAATGGAAGAACAGTATGAATAATGGCAGAATCAGAGTGCAAATGCAAAATTATGATTTCCCAACTGCAGGAATAAATTATAGTAGCATTTATGTGGTGAAAAATTTCACTGAGTTTTGCCTCGTGAAAAATTTCTTGCATCATTTGTGCTATTACTCCCAAAATACCACAGTTTTCTGTGCTATTCTCTATCTCTCTCTTTATAATAATTTATGCTAGTGTGTCAGTAACAACAACCAATGACTGTGTGTATTCATGAATAATTCATTAGCTGAGCCAAGTTGGAAAAACATCTCTACCTGAATAGGTAAAGCGTCAAGCTGAGTTGGGAGAGAGTATTCACTTACAGCAGCTGACCATAGGGTCAAGAAGAATAGAAAGCAGGTGAAAGAAGGTGATTTAGTGATAGAAAGTACAAAGTATAAACAAAATTACCTTGCGTTATAGCATTTCTTAATTGCTAAACTTAGTACATCAAGTGCCACAGTGTGGCAGAGTAAAGCATCATTACGTTCAATAGAAGATGATAAGGAAATGAAGGCGATGAAAAGGACAGAGATAGGGGAGATAGACAATGGAGGAGAAGGGAATCCATGAGCTGAAGAGAGGAAAAAGCAAACTGAGATAGCTTAGGAAAAAAGAGAACAGGAGAGGAAACCATGGATAAAAACACTTTGTGCTATTGCATTCCTAATTTGCAAATGTTAGTACACCAAGTAAACTGTATGACAGGATACTTGTATGTAATAATATTCCCCAAGAGCCCCTATAATTTATGAACTAATCTGACGTACAAGTAGGTCTAGCCTGTCTCTGTGGTCCTGCAGATGTGGCACTTCTCTGGTCTGAACTCTGACGAGTGCCTGCAGCTGATGATTGTCTTGCAGCTCCAGGACGACCACCATCCCTTCGTTCCTGCTGCATTTTCTCATAGAGCATCTTGAAAATCTCATTCGTGGATCTCACAAACATGATGGCCTTTTAAATGAAGTTTAAAATATTTTTTCAAATTACATTTCTGGGATGTGATCATACCAGTGGAGCGGACTCTATACTTACACTCAGTTTTATACTCCAACTATTTGTCAATTCACTTTTATACTTGACATTCTGGGAGAATGGTACCAAATTTGACGTAGCTACATTTGTTTGATTTCCAAATAATGCTTAACAAAGTGGTAGGCTTGCAATTACTCGTTAGTAAGTTTCAACATACTTGGTTGATACTGTTGTTGTTCTTGTTGTGTAAGCAAGCCATGTGACTTTAATAAAACTATTTCTATTCTAAGTGTGCAAGTATATTTGTTTAAACAGAGGTTCATAATTAGACCCTGTTATAAACATAGATGTCCAGAAACGCCGTAAATTGTCCATCCCATCCCACAGTCCCATGGGACAGTGGGACATTCCATGGGATGTCCACCTGTCCCTCTACAGATGCGTGTGTGTCCCACTGTCCATCCCATCCATGGTCCCATGGGACAATGGGATTGTCCATCGCATTCCACAGTCCCATGGGACAGTGGGACATTCCATGGGATGTCCACCTGTCCCTCTACAGATGCGTGTGTGTCCCACTGTCCATCCCATCCCATGGTCCCATAGGACAGTGGGACATTCCATGGGATGTCCACATGTCCCTCTTACAGATACTCCCACTGTTCATTCCATTCCACGATCCCATGAAAGTATTGTCACAATGAACACTTAGAGTCAAGCTAGAGCGCACGCGCAAAGCGCGTGGCGCGATTAGCGTTAGATTAGCGGAGCGCCAAAGGCGCGACGACACACTTTGACAAGCCGACTGAGCAAAGCGAAGGAGGTGTCATGCTAGGTTTAATACGCAAGAAAGGGTAATTGCTGACAAGGTTACAAGTATATTAATGATACAAATTTTAATAAAAACCACTCATTATCAGTACAAATGTTACACGCAATCTATTTCACAGACTCATGGGACCGTGGGATGGGATGGACAGTAAGATATTCATGTGTCAGTGAGAGGGACAGGTGGACATTCCGTGGAATGTCCCACGATCCCATGGGACCGTGGGATGGGATGGACACATGCATCTGTAGAGGGACAGGTGGACATCCCGTGGAATGTCCCCCGATCCCATGGGACCGTGGGATGGGATGGACAGTAGGACACATGCATCTGTAGAGGGACAGGTGGACATCCCGTGGAAAGTCCCATGGGGCTGTGGGATAGGATGGACAATCCCATGTAATCCCATGATCCCATGGGACCGTGGGATGGGATGGACAATTTACGGCATTTCTGGACAGCCCTCGTTATAAAACGATACATAGTGATGGGAAGAACAAAGGCGAGGCATTCAAAATTCCTATAGTTCACACATTATCTAGCTCTTACTAATTCAAACTATCATTTCTGAAATATTAGACGATTAATAGCTATTTAGTATTTTGAAAAGTAGACAACTTACCACAGGTTTTTCAGCCTGTAGACCAACTATCCTGAACTGTTGCTGTCCTGATTCTGCAGGAAATTGTAAGATTGCTGCAAAATGGCTACTGTCTTGCTTGTCATGACAAACAAACTTGAGCTTCTGAATAGGAGCTTTCACTATTGCAATCTAAACATAATGGAGGTTAATTTAATAGATAAAACTATCTGTAATATGACACTAAGAATATGATCACTGTTAAATAGTGGTTTCCTTCAAATTAATAATAGCAGTTGATCTGAAACAAAGCTACAAAACAATGTAACAGCAATTTCTTGGTAATCTTTATTGTTGACAATGGTTGCTAGTTTTGTCCAAAAATGTTATAATGTATATATATGAGCAGGTCTGGGAAAAGGGACCTTACGGCGCAAAAATTGAAATTGAGATATAGGCTCCAGAAGTAAGTCATCAGAAAAAATCTTTCTTTCTCCTATTTTTGTTTTTTGCAGAATTAGCCTTAACGGGGGATGGGCGGAGTTTCAAAGAAGCAGCTAAAAAAACGGCATAGCTTTGAGACTATTGCATGCACTCTACAGCTTACCTCTGGCTGAAAGTTTACCTCTACAGCGAATAGAGTAGCTAAGAATTCCGACAAGACAGGCCGTGAGACGCTTTGAAAGCTAAAAAGAACTCTACGCAAACTTCATTAGTCGCCGTTAAAAAGCGGCTGTACGATTTAATTGCGTATGCGGAGTATGCCGTTAAGTATACGGAAACGTTAATTATACCGGAAGTGGAAATTCAATTAATGTTTTCTCGATTTCTAGTTCAATTGCTTTGCTAAATACAGCCCAGTTCAACTGCCAGTTTCTCTGCACGTCGAAGGTTTTACCCTCCAGTATTTTAGCACTAAGTTGAGATAAATTGTAGCTTTTTATTAACATAAAAAACTCAATTTTTTTGGTTTGTTCCATAAGGTCCCTTTTCCTAGACCCACTCACATTATATATATATATTATTCATTTGATACAGGAGAATATCACGAGTCTGTTGGCTTAGTATTTACGTGAGTGCCGCAGGCACAAGCGTAAATACCGCCAATCAGACGAGTGATATTCTCGGGTATCCAATGGATAATAAATTTATTAGGTACTGCTCATGCGCGAATACCTTGGTAACAAGAAATTTACCTAGGGGGACCTAATAACCAAACGTAATAACTATGAACACAGGTGATATGGAAAAATATTGCCCTAAGCCACATCCTGTTTACTTTAATGCATATTCTATGTGGCAACAGTTATCAGGCTCTGTTCAGTACCTAATAAATATATATATATATATATAATTATACACACACACATAATAATATATTGTAACATTTTTGACATATATAGACCATAAATATCTGACAACAGTTAATTTCTATTGCAAAGACAAATTTATTGTTTACACATATTGATGAAATAAGGAGCTATGATAGAGCATTGGTAAAGTATAACTAATAGATTCCCAGAACAAATTGAGGAAATTCATATATACATGATAGGTTGCTAATGTAACACAAAAAGAAGCACTTCAACAATTTCTACTAGTGACAGTTTCCGTTGTAACTGCTTTCGTTTTTTGTCACTCTCTTGAATAATTCAAGCACTGAAAATGACAATGATGAGTTTTAACATTGATAACAGAATACTATTTACTATCCTCAGCTTTTGTTTTAAGCATGGTGATGAAAAGTCAGTTTATTTAAACTCTTATCATCCTTATAGTGAAGAATGTGTACATTGGTATCCCACAGTGAGAGTGTTTACCATAATATAAAATGCTTACACAATGATATAAGTGATATTTAGTTAATTAATGTTAATGCATGGATGTCAATGCAATTTAGTTAATGTAATCTCTTGACATCATACAGTGAGAGTGTTTACTATAATGAAATGTCGATACAATGGTGAAATGTAAATTTATTTAATGTAATCTCCTTTGGTTTATCATTACTTACCTTGGTTTTTTCATTGGTTATAGTGATGCCTGCAAAACTGATGTTGACAGTGGCTTTGACTGGCTTCCCAGGGAACTTTCTGAATCCTGTCATGGCTTCACTAACTAACTGACTATTGCGGTAGTCAGAAATCTCCTTGGAACTGACATACTAATAAAGAATAAAATAATTATAATTAACTTTAAACAACCTATCTGGTTTTATAGTGCAATGTATTGAATAAACACTTATCAGTACAGTTTGCTAGGCTCTTGTGGCACTATTCAGGGGTGAATCCAGTGTTAATGACAGGGAGGAACCCAAATATATTTAGGTAAAAACTATGTTAGAGTATATAAATGATTTGGAAATCTATTTATGAAGGAAGAGCATAAATTAGCAGCAATTGGCCTACAAACTAAATTGCCTGCATTGGTATCCTATGTACATTATAATTTTTCAATGAATTTGATTTGAAAAGCCCCCCCCCCCCCTTCCCCTAAATCCTCTCCTGCTATTAAATAAGTATTCTTATGAAATCTGAATAATTCTACAAAAGATTGTGCAAGTGATATATCTGCAATATCTACTTCTCATGTATTGATACAGAATATAAATACTTAGATCCCGTTGCTATATTTTTACTAGGTGTACTAACTTGTTAAGTGTGCACTATTTTTTGCCTTTAGCCATTTCTGCGAAAATGCTGATAAACAAAGTTGCTAGTGGAAACTGGGCATGTGTACGGGATCTAAAATAGATAGAGCATGCGTGCTTAGGTACTGGTGAATTTAGTGCACACAGCCCTCGGGCCTACGGCCCTTGGGCTTCAGTGCACTAAATTCACTAGTATTTAAGCGCTTATGCTCTAACTATTACAAAACCTAAACGATTTTTATATTGAAGTTTGGCAACATAAATTATTATATACAGAGTAAATACTTTATACACTAATAGCATGACTTCCTTTCACTTCTAAAAAGGTACAGGCAGTATTTTATGGTTTCTGTTGTAGTAATTGTCGTTATATAAAGTAATAGTAAGTTTTATTTACATACATTTCTAGCATATGCTCTTGATTTATACTAATCTTCTACTGGCTTTTCTTTAAAATGGCTCATGAATTTTTAAAAGTTAACTTCCTTCTTAATTGGTAGTACTTAGTCTTTATACCTTTATTACAAGAAGTTTTAACCCTCAGCGCGCATGTGCGAGAGGGTTATAGTAGTGCATTTGTCTGTCTGTCTGTTTGTCTGTCTGTTTGTCTGTTTGCTTGTCTGTCTGTCTGTCTGTCAGCATTCTATTTTGTGAATGGCTGAGAACAAACCTTTAAAACAAGTATGACCTGATGCAGTAGGAAAATTTTTCAAATTTCGAGCTAGTTTCTGAGTAAATGCGGAGAAACTTACCAAACAAGCGCAAGCTAAATGCAGCAACCCTTACCTTCTGTGTACATTGGTTTACGTCATACAGCAGTCAAATGATCACTCATACTTGCGTATTTTCTCTTAACCGCGTGTGTCTTCGGTAGTTAGAAGTTGAAGTAATCTAAAGAAATGTAATAATGCGCTGAGGTTTCGCACCCTTGGTGTTCTAGTTATTTGTTGTAGTTATTATTATTATTATTATTATTATTATTATTATTATTATTATTATTATTATTATTATTGTTGTCGTTGTTATGTTACTATCATCTTGTAAAATTAATGTCAATTTTTTTCACAACTGTTTGCTTTGGCTAGGTAATGCAGTTCCAGGTTTTTTGAAAGAGAAATAAATTTAGTCAAGTAAAACTATTGAATTCATACAGAAATGCACTAAATTAGCTGTCATAGTTGTTCCTACACTCAGATATGAGATTTATGTATACCTACTTATATTTTCCAGAGCCTAACCTTACTACCAGCATTGATGAAGTGTTGTGGATGGTAAGAGTGTCTTGCAGCAATGTACTCTCATGCATCATTAATCTTCAAGAACATGTAGGAAATTCTAGCTTGAATGGACAGGAAGAAGAGTCAGATAAAATTATTTGAATCATGTATATAGCTGGATCACATGATGAATATTTGTGGTGTATATATACATGTCCCAGCGAAAGCCATTACCTAGGCTACAGAAACCAACAATAAAAGTGGTAGACCTCAATTTGGCTGGTACATGCCAGCAAGTGCCAACTGTTTTGGCATCCACTTCCAATATGCAGTCACAAACCACGAAGTTAACTTTGAAACTGTAATAGAATAAGTTGTTCATAGGAAAGAATGAATTGTTTTTCTTAGGACATTTGTTTGCTGAAGAATGAATCTTTCATTCTAGAACAGATAGTTTTACTCCATGCACTTCTTAAAACAAACTTGCAGAAGCTGAAATAACTAATGTCCATGGCAAAAACAACGACAGACAAACAATAACAAAAGCAAAGATTACTTATTCATCAATATATTACAGGTGGACCTGAGAGGGTTAGTTCATTAATTAGAGTTAATAGTAGACTATCATAAATTGAACTAAAATAATTTATTATATAACTGAATTTTTATTTGTTTTCATCATACTAGCTATAGTGAGTCCTGATTTAGTTGATATGAGAGGTAATATTGAGCCTAAATTTTGTCAATGTAGACAAATTTACTGTTATGCATGCTTTTAGGCGTATTTTATCAAATTCCTTCATTAGACAAACCCTATGGAATGTATGACTGAATGAACTAAAGTGGATGGGCTATTATATTCTTGATTTTGAAGTAAAGTATACTTTATTGACCATTTATTTTTAATTTGACTGCTAGTTTAAAATTAATAAAATGGTCTGCTGATTCATAGCTAAATTGGTGGGATTAGTTTAATCGGCCGATCATATCTTAGCTATGCATCCTTTTGTGAATAATATTAAAAATTAGACTCACTCTTGAGAATTAAAAAAAGGAACTTCAATTTTATTTCAGGTATCACTAAACTAAACAATAAGCTGTACTATTAGAGCTATAGCCTGGTATGTTACTTTGCAAGTTGGTAGGCTAGTGCCATGATCTACAACAACTGCATGGGTGGCTATGGCTGGCCATAAATTATGTTTCATATTTGCACTATGAATTGGCATTAGCCAGTGTTGATTGCTTACTTTAATTTTAAAGGTCTTCCCAGCACCTTCGTATATTGCTTTGACGGACTGGCTATCTGCAAATGGGAAAGAACGTATGAAGAGGGAGGGGCTACCCTCATATTTCTTCTTGCCACTTATTAACACCCGAGGGTATCTTAACGTACCCTGTCCATCTCCGCTAGTTCCTGTAGCTGGAGCATTCTTCTTCTTCGTCTTCCGGGTCGCCATTGTAAATCCCGGTACGCAATCTGCTTCCCTGCCGAGTGGAGGACGTCGCCAGCTTGTTTTGGTAAAGTTTAGTGTTTGTGGGCGTGACTTTGTGGTAATCGATTATCACGTGATTATCGTATTGTGATCACGCGCCATGGAAGTTCCTAAGATTATTTTCTTGGGAAAAGTGGTTATCTACAAGAAATAGTTGTTTGTGTTGATCCGTGTTGCTACCAGAAGCGGGCAAGGAGAGGGATCAGCTGAGAACGTGCGCAGCGTGTGCAGTTTTCGGGTAGTGTTGCTGGACGTCCGCGTACGGACATGGCGGCGGACCCCAGATTCGGTAACCCAAGTAAGTTAGAGATTTTATTTTTAGTGGTTGGAAACGTCAGCACTCCATTGGTTGATTAATGGGCTATTAATTAAGCCTTCATTGCTGAAAACTGGCTGTAGTCAGCTTTGGTTTGGGACCATGAATGTCATCAGTGAGTGTATTCACCCACTCAAACATGGAGTCTGACTGGAGCTAACTTCTGTAGGTTTAAGGACTAGGTTACCTGTGTTTGTTTTGTTAAGTAAGCTCTTGGAGATTGTAAGAATAAGGAAGGAAACTTGGAATGGCTGGCATTGAATGATTTTTATTTCATGCTAGACTGTAAGTCTCATTGGTGCTAATGTTCACAAACAACAATGCAATGCAACTTTTGATCATTTGGGGATCCTTTTTTTGTGGTGTATTTGGGAATGCTGAAAACGCTTCATATTTGGCAGGAGACTCGACACTTTTGACTCCCTACTTGATTGGACATTTTGAAATTAGCTGCAGTTACTAATATTTGCTGCAAGTTACACGAGGAAGTTGAAAAATGATTGCCTTTACAACCATTTAGCACTAGCTAGCATGTCACCTGAAGATTACAAATCTTGTAGAGCATGCATGTCTTAAGCAGTCCTGTCTCCATTTTTAATATCTTGTGAACGGGTGGACACACTTACCAACCTGCCCTACTACTTGTGGTGTTGGTCCTATAGGCATGTTATCAGCTTGTTTTGAGGTTACGCGTGGGTAATGTGTGTATGTACAAGTGTGTGTATGTGTATATAATATGTGTATGTTGAAGTGCGGGCATGCATTTGTGTGTGCGTGTGCTCTGAGTAAAGTTGGTAACGGAAAGAATATTTTTGGTTGCTAAGGAAGTGTCTGAGAGTTTTATTTTCACTGTGATATAATTTCCTGCACAGTAATGCAGCTCCCTCCCTTTCTTTGCGTATATTTTACTAGGGTCAAGGTTGTATTGGTGGATTTAGAGCAGTATAATTGGTGTCGTCTGGGTTGTTAATGGTTAAGTAGGGAATAAATGACATCTCGTTTTGTGTGGTAAGGATGGTATTGATTATAGATTATAGGCTAGCTAGAGAGATGCTGTCAGATTTAGCCTATGCAATTTTTCATATATCTAGTCACATGTAAGCGATTTGATTGGTCTGTTACGTGAATCTATTAATCGTGCTCTGTGGCAATTAGAAATTGAGTAAATTAGATGCTTGTTGCTGCGCTGTGTCACGAATTTTATTTTATTTAGGTTTAGTTGAGTGTGTCCTTGTTATGCTGTAGCTTGAGGCCTCAGATTCCTAACACAGCAGATTCATGGCATTGAGTGGAGCTAAAGTTGAACTAAATGTGTTCAAAATTTTTACATGCCATTTATTTTAAATACTAGTTGTTTCAAGCTCTCTCCCTGACCTTTTTTTTTTCTCTGCCATGCTCATGTTTGCAATTTTTTTAAAATCTCTGGTCAGAATTGTACAGTTAAGATAGATAGTGAAGTGACCCAATCAACTTGTAAACCTACTTCAAACTGGTGAAGTATTGTTACAGCCAATATATGGGTTAATTGACTTCCATTGGGTTGGCTAGCTTGCTCCCTAAGTCAAGTGATCCCATGGGTGAACTAAAGCATTCCAAACTCAATCAACACATGATTTTCTGCTACGTATATGGAACATGCTCACTCTATTGCATTTACCACAGTTTTCTGTGGAGTGCAAGTACAAGGTCATTATGATGCTCGAATGCTGGTGAATCACAATTGTATTTCCCATAATGCTATAGCTCACAGTTCCCTGAATTTCTACTCTACTATTCTACGCTTTGCTTTCTGGAGAAATAGATGACTTTTCATCGCAGTAATATTATATATTTTTATTATTTGTTGTCATTCTTGGTTCGTTCAAAAGAGTGTTTTGAAACTGTAAGGGTGTAGTTTGAGCTTTTGTTCGCTGCAGTAATGTTGCTAGACAAAGCAAAACAAAGTTTAGGATATGTAGTGGGTAGTTCCAGCCTGCATGTGGTGTGGGGCATAGTTGGGGGAAACTGTGGCAAAAGGAAGAGAAAGCAAAACAATGTCGTGGTATCGAAACCAACTCACGATGTACGTAATAGTAATAGACTTAGGATAATGTGCAATATGTGTGTGGTGTGTACATGGAGTTTAACTTGTGCATGCACCTTTACTAGATTGGCTGCAGGAACTGATAGTTTATCTCAGGCATTGTGTTTCCAGGGATTTTTTTTAGGCCTTTTAGGGGTATTTTGTTCCTCCTGAAAATGGTTTTGCCCCTCCTGAAAATGGTTCTGCCCCCCTGAATATTATTATGACTGGTCATGGTGACATTAACTACAAATTTTTGATCAATTCCGGGGAAATTAGAAGCCCCCCCTGAAATAAAATAAAAAAATGTTGATTTGACCACTCACAAGTTTGGTTCTACCCTGTGTTTCTTAAAGTATTGAGCTTCTTCTTCATATAAGAGTATTGTAGTGAATATGCAATCATGACAGCCATAGCTAGAATTGGATGTCTTGACACTAAACATGTTTCTAGATATAGTTTGTGTTGCATGTTAATGAACTATGCAGTGTTTGTGATGAGTTGGGATAGTGTTGTGGTCTACACTGGAATGGCAAGGATGCTCTTGAGAAACAGCACTAACTATGAGGGGTAAGGGAAGGAGTAAAGGGGCGTGTGAGTGGGTGGGTACTTATGGAACACCTTGATGTCATTGGTGCTGCGACTCTCGTGCCTGTATCATTAATACATTCCCTTAAGGGTGGCCGCACATAGCAACGCGCACTGCCTGTAGATCCGGACATTAATTTATTCCCCGCCAATACCCCACCATTTGATAATACGCGAGCAGAAACTATCGCGCAGTAGTAGCAGAAGTATACTTTGCGAAGTTGTGGTGTTTTAGTTTAGCTTCTTGTTGTCTCATATCCGTTTACAGCAACTCTCCATACGTCGTCTGAGCTCACGCAGCAAGGTGTACCAGGCTGCCTCTCCTCCTGTAGCCGTTCTCTGGACTCCGCGCACCTGAACTCAAGCGGATGGATATACCAGGCTCGATTTCTGTGGAGCGAAGACTTCCCAAGCTGCGCAGGTCTAATTACCTTCACCTATGGCTATCTCCAATAAACTGCTCTCTCTTCTGACTCTCTTTTTATTGTTGTATTGATGTTTGTTTACTCTTGATATAGGCGGGCTCTTTTTAGAACCAATACAAACTAATTGAAAAAAAAATTGCTCGCGTACTTGTAGTACGAGATATGGGGGTGGGGCTATTTCTTAAGAATTGCGAGTGGAATAGAAGTATCCAATTTTGAATCAGTTTTTCTTGGAATCAAATAATGAGAACGACTATATTTTTTGCACACGTGTACAACACAAAAAAAAGAAGGGCACCACAATTTGAATTTTTCAAAATCTTATAAAAGGAAAAAAATGTAAATAAATCATAAAGTAATATTGAAATGGAAAAAAACTCGTTGTCTTGCCCTAGAGTATCGTCTTGGCTAACGGCGTACAAAATTCTGGAGCTCCAACTTGCCGCACCGCTCCAAAAAGTTGTTTCAAAGTTTTACATCGGGGCCATGATATTTCCTTCCGATTCACTCCAAAGTCGGTGTGCAGTATCTTCGGCAGGTACTTTATCCTTCTAGTATAGTAGAGTAGCCCTGCAAATAAAGAAAGTAGCAGAATCGTGCTTAGCAACCAACCGGTAAAAATTGCGTGGGCGGTGTGCGGCCACCCTTAA
>WLWD01003913.1_pt1 | contig 39327 bp, 31 predicted proteins | sample 6712731 | NCBI WGS metagenome assembly WLWD01 (sample SAMN12718690, study PRJNA576275) | sponge metagenome | isolation source: marine sponge | host: Mycale hentscheli | place: New Zealand: South Island, Marlborough, Capsize Point | collected 2014-11-01
TTGTGGTAATGGAGAAACACTAACAGACACATAAAATATTATATCAAAATAAGTACGAATTTCATAAAAGTGTCATCGCCTTTACTGAATAAATATAAGAAGCACAACAAACTCTGATGAAGAAATATTCAGCACTTCATGTCAAGTTCTTTCATTAAAAACATTATTAACTGGCAAGCAAGCGAAACGAGCGACACGCTTACAGGGGTTACACAATCGAGATACCACATGGTGTCTTTTTTCTCCCACACCACTAATTCCGTAAGTTGGTAAAGCATCTTGGTAAAATAAAGAAATGGATTTGCCGAAGAGTGTGTTACGGGTCCAAGCTATTATTGGAGCAAACCTAAAAAATACCTGAACTTTTAATTTATTTATAAAAGCATAGCACACCCAACAGCACTATTTTTCTTTGTTGTCATTCAAAGTGTAAGTCAAGTTAACACATTTCAATTTGCTAGCTCACTCACCATTTGTGCTGAAGCACACCACTTGTTAAAATAACAGACCAGTGAATATATACAACTTTAGTGTATGTGTGTGTTTGTGTGCCGCTATAGGCTACCTAAAACTCATTCCAGTCCAGCAAACCTTAACTGTTATGCAGCTTTATTTAATAAAAAAAAGAAAAAGAAAAAAAAGAAAAAGAAAAAGAAAAAGAGAGAGAAAGAAAAAGAAGCTCGCATATTGAGGCAAATTTGAATCACAGCATTGTTTGAGTGCTACAATTTGATATCGCTAAGTACCTGTAATTTCACAGATACACCTCTGACACACTGAATGATCGACAGCATGAGTAAATATCAAAATGACAAACACATCTCACAAGTAAATAATGTACATCATTGAGTTTATGGCATCAATATGTCACCCACTGACAGGCCACCAAGTTATGAAAATATGACTGATTTACCCTGTGGCCGCAGCAGCTGCTACAAGTAACAAATGAAAACTAACAATTCTATATGGACAGACTGCTAAGCTATGATGATTGTTATATATACAACATCTCCAAACATATGCACAACTTAGAAACATTTACAGCAAGATGAAGGGAACCTGCTGGGTTTGGAAGAACGCACTATCCTGAAGTAAAGAGATTCGGTTGCATGCGAATTGTGATGGCGCCAAAATAATGTTCTATTTACCAACAACCCCTACCTACCCCCATGCCAACCCTCCTATTCCCCTCCCTTCCACCCCCCCCCCCCCCCCCCTCACCCCCTCTCTCTGACATTCCACTCATACATGCAGTCCCAAAGACCCATGGTGATCATCCACGACCAGGTCACACGATCGCTTACCTTGGTATGCACCGTGAACTTGACTTTCTCCTGTTCACTGAGTGCATCTGAGATGTCTACCACAAGACTAGTGTCCGTTGCCAGATCTACACTGGCTGTTCGATCCTACATACACACACGTATACTTCAATACCAAAACTTCAAAGTGGCCATCTTCTAGAATGAGCCACACTATGCTCACTGTCTCCCAATTCCCTCACTGTTTTTTTTTTGTTTTTTGTTGTTGTTGTTTTTCAAACCAGCACACCAATGCATGCTGATGTCATTAAAACCGATTTCCTTTCCATCTCTAACCAACTACTACTCACTGCAACATAGCTGACTGGGAACTTACCTTCGGCTTGGGTTCTTCTTCCTCCTGCGGAGTGTGGTCCTCACTACTGTCCTACAGTAAGACACAATTAAAAAGTCGCTTAGAAGAACTGTAAAAATACCAAGAACATTGGCTGTGGAGCACAATTAAAGCAGACTCCAGGATTTAGTTGACTAAACTACACTCATCACTCAGTCCAGATTCACAGCTTTTAAACTGTTGCCCAAATGTAAATAAACAATCTGGACATGTTGATTATGTGACATAGTAACTGAATGATTCTGGCTAATATAACCACAGGACAATCTTATTATCTGGTTAGTTACAAGCTAACATCACCCTACATAAAAGGTTCCAATAGCTTAGCTCCAAACAAGTTGGCCTCCATTACTTACCATCATGCTGAGAAGAAATTCTTAGAAGAGTTGTTCGAATAGAAACGACTTTCTCTTCACTACCTTACCACACGAAGCAATAAGAACCCCAAAACAGTTAGTTTTACCTATCACCTACACGCCCACTTCCCTCTTCTGTAAAAAAAAAAATCACAAAAAAAAAATCACTGGTTTCTCACGTGACAGCTTAACCTTTGCACTTAGTTGACGACCCGTTGCTATTGCCAACTTGACGTAAACTCGGACTAAGTAGTGCTCCGCTCGAGTTTATTTTTTTGTTTTTTTGTGATGGCTTGGGAAGAATCTGACCAGCAAGGTGTCCCTCCTTCTGTTCAAGTAAGGTCACAAACTTAATTTACGTTTCCACTTAATTGGTGTATCTTTCAGCGCTTACTGGAAGTGGCAGACACGAAGCCGCCAGAAATTGGAATTCCTACCAAAGTTGAATTGCAATCTTTAAACACTCGCAGCTACTTGGACCACACTGTTGTCCCCATACTAATGGATGCCATGGCTGCAGTAGCTAAAGAGAGGTAGGATACTCCAGACAGCAAAGTAGAAGCATTTGTTTTGAAGATAGTGAAGTAAAAGTGTTTGATTTGGTGACGTGGTATGATGGTAGTCATGTTTCTTGGTCAGCGTGGGATATATTACTAGCACACCTATGAAGTGGTGTCATAGCCTTTACGTTAAGAGTGGATAGAAATAGTCACTGCGAACAGAGTGTTCACAAGTGTGTCAAGCTGCAGTACATTTAGTTCCTCCCATCTCCCTCCTAAACTTTTTGGTTAGCAAACTGCCTGCCACACAGTGAGTGAAAGTCAGAGCTGGTATTGTTTCCATGCTGCACTGTTAGTTGCTATGTAGTGAATTGATGGGGTAGTTTTTGGTTTATTTGTTTGTTTGTTTTCGAACTTGCTACTTAATTGAATAAGTGGAATAAAAGGACATGAAGTTCGAAGGCTAGCGACTTACAGTGTTATTTGTGTGTATGTGTGTGTGAATAGACCAAATGATCCCATTGAGTATGTGGCATCTTATTTACTCAAGAACAAGACAAGATATCAACAATAGAAATTATAACTGGCTCAATTCCCCTTCATTCCTCTTTCATGTCTTTATCACACTTAATTTAAATTGGACAATGAAGTTTTAACTTTCACCAGTAATGTATAACTGGTATGGAGTTGTAAAGGTGGCATTGCCGTGACATTATTGGTGTATAGTAGGCATCACTAGCTGTTGTGTGACTGCAGATTACATACTTACATACTGCATCTGCAAATTTATCCAGACGACTTTGGTATTGGCAATAGTGCGTGCATGTGTGATCAACAGAGCTATTCAAGTAGTTTGGCTGTTTCCGGTTTCCATAAATTATTGCATCAACCATACATGGTTATCATAATAATGTCCAAGTGTGAAGTCAAAAGAACGATAACATGATGCTGAATAGTTTGCAGCTTCCTCAACTGAAACCCTTTACCCATCATATTTACAACAACTGGATCAGTACTCTATCTAGTTAGCTACCACTGAAGTTCGTGGGCAAGAACTTTATCACAACATTGTTATCAGCATAATGGTATTGTGGATAATTACTCAGCCATATGAAACTCCTTATGAACTGATTAAAACTATACATTAACTTTGCAGTACAAAATGTTGTGTGTAGTTTATGTACATTGTGGTGTGACATATAGATGTTGGTGTTACTGTACCAGTGACACCATCAAATTTCATAAACCAATACGTTTATAAACTGGCTTGAAAATTTTAAGCAATATTCCACAACACTGCCACTCCCTCCACCTCAGCTAGGCCAATTAAAGGTGTCAAATACATAAATAATTTTCATATCATACAGATACTTTACGCATAATGACAGTACATTAAATGAGATAAGAAAAATGTAGAATATTTGTGTGTTCCATAACTTGCACAAAGTGACACCAATTATCACGTTAATAAATAAAATAAAATAGTGGAACAAAAAAAATTGACTCTATAATCTACTAGTCGTAATATAGAAACGGCACAAAAAGAAAAGAAACTAAATTTGAGTCTATTGTTAATTTAATTACTATATTCATATACATGCACGCACATTCCATATACAAAAAAAAAAGGTGAGAGGTAATACTCCTATGAATACTGATTTACGCCAAATGTTTCACTTCCGGGAAGTAGAACTTACAACCCATACTGTATCCATCCATTTCCATACAGCCAGAAAAGAACGAAAGGAGAAGTTTGAAGAAAATAATAATAATAATGTTGAAGTTAAAATCCTAGACATAAACCTTCGCAATGCCATCAGCACCAGCACTGGCAAAGAAGGGTTCTGTTGAATGGCATGCTAGGTTGCGAATAGATTCATCAAATCGTTTTCTGTGAGCGCCACCAATTTCTTGTATGCACATCTTGGAATCCATACTCCAAAACCTCAATGACCCATCGTGACCTGCACAGACAATATCAAGTAACATGTCATAGCGATAATTCAAGCTAGCGTTAGTAACATGTCATAGCGATAATTCAAGCTAGCGTTAGTAACATGTCATAGCGATAATTCAAGCTAGCGTTATAAAGTTCACTATCATAAATATACAAGAAAACCCCCAACCCCTCAACTTTTTTTTTTGCTATATTATGCCGTACAGCAATAGAGCACTGTTGAACAGTTCGCCACCCCTTCCCCCCCCAAACACACTTTGGTTTGTATTCTGCCCCAGATGCAGCCACAATACTGTTTAAAAAATGCCAAATTCCACTCATCTATGCCCTCAATTGTACGCTATATTATGTGCATACCTCCAGATACTAGATACAGGCCATGTGGGTCAATAGTCAATCCTGCCACTGCATCCATGTGGGCCGTCATGTAATGAATCAGCTTACCTACATACATACACACACACACACAGAGAGAAATGACCACTGACACCTTCACGTATGTAGCCGGACTGGTGTCCCTTACCCGTATTGGAGTCGTAGAATCTGATGTATTTGTCTTCATGGGCACTGACTATTATGGGAAGAGTGGGATGACAGACCACTTTGTTGATTTGTGTCTTGCTAGTACCATCTGCAATCAACAAACAATGAACACATACGCAGACCATAGTGTCATCACCAAGACATTATCTCACCAATTATCATACCACAAAACTTATTGGTAAGTCACAGAAAAAAATTCCTAGTCAATGAAATCATATTGGAATGCTTCCCAGGGCCAAATACTAAGCCATCCCATAAGGGGAAACATGTATTTGGATAAATATGACTTTTAACGACATATTGTGTATGCTTAATGTGCTAACTTCTGGCAGGTGGACACACACTGCCGCATGCCAACATACCGTAAGTGCCACTGCTGTCGAAGTTGACTACAGACTGCCCCGTCTCCAGATCAAATGCCACGACCTTGGATGCAGTGTAAGATGCTACCATCTGATGCAGATTGTTGTAGATGAAATCTATGGATGTCGGATTGCCAAATCCTGTACCAGATGCACGTACACACACACACACGTACACACACACACACGTACACACACACACACACACTAATATCAAGTGCATTATCATAACAACTACAACTATAATAACATTATTATTAACCACTAAAGAATTAATTTATTGAAGAAACATTTACAAGCCAGAACAAAACTGAAAACAATGACTAAGTCGTCACCCCATCAGATTTTTTACTTAACAATTTTTACACTTGAATACATGTTCCATGTATAAATATCTGATTGTTAAAACATACATACATACTTTGTTCTGCAACAAACTCCTGCAGCATTGGTGTTGACTGGGTGTGGTCCCAAAGGCGACAAGTACCATCAGCAGCACAGGAGAGGAGCCTGCCGGTGGTGGGATGGATCACTAAATCCCACACTGCATCACGATGAGCAGTCAACACACCCTGGTGGATGTCTGGGTCTAAAACGCACACGCACACACACACATCAACAATATCACACTCACAACCAAGAATAGAAGACCAGGAACTATTATTTGATAAAACATGTACATTTATAAAATCAATGTTTCTATTTTCCTTTTCTTTTTTTACTTCAGTTCTTAGTTATATTTTGCTGTTTCATACAGCTTAAAAACAATAGCAATATTAACAATTTTTAAAAACTTACCATAAACTAATATATCAGAACACAACACAATACATTACATTCAATAAGCAATTAGTTCAACCATTTCATTTAACAACTCCAACCACTCACCGTAAAGATCGAATGGATCTTCGCCAGGTTCTGCAGGAATCTGCCACACTCTGATGGTGGTGTCCGCAGAGCCACTGAAGCAAATGTCGCCACCGATACCAAAAGCAACACTCAATACATGACCCCTAAGAACAATAACAGACACAATCAAGCCTTGATATTGGGCAATAGAAAACAACAGAGGAGAAAATGATCAAAAAGGGAGAGAGCTAAAAGTGGGCAGATTCTGAATAACACAACTTGTACCACGCTTCATTCTTTACAATCAGATTACTCAATTTGCGGTGAATATTATATTTCATACCCACTCCTAGGAGGGGAATTTTTTTTTTTGAGCTTGTATCAACCAAACTTGTGTGCTACTGTTACGCTACCTACAGCCTAGAACCATGGTACAAGTCAGCTGCACTAGTTCATTCGACCAGGACGGGATTGACACAATCCTGGGGCCTTCAGTTGTGGAAATCCCATACCAACCTACACCTCGTGATAAAACCTACACAACTACAGCTTCGTGCAGACATAGTTACACAGGAGCAATTACATAGGATATCATGGCAGGAGCACACACATACATACACACCCTCCCTTACCTATGCCCTCTCAGCGTCTCCAGTGCTTCCACGTCCACCAGAAGTGACCTGCACATACAAACACACAAACTCTTGTTAGGTCACCTTAACCACAAATACGACCCAGTGCTAAAAGGTCAACCACATCAACTTCCCCCAGCCCCAGTCTGAGTTCATTGCATGTATTTCCACTCAAAGAACAAGCACTTCATATTCTCAATTACTGAGCATACCGTCTCGTCTCTTTCATTTTTTGCCGTGCTCTCTGTAAATTCCAGACTTTCAGTGTACAGTCTTCTGAGCCAGTCAGAACAACTTGGTCAGTCGGGTGGAACGCAATGGACGTAACCGAGTCAAAATGGCTATAACATCAATAAAAACAAACACACACGTGAACACACACAAATCATGCTGGATAGTTTAGTTTACAGCTGCTAATGGGTCCTACCTCTGTAGAGTGTACTTATGCTCCCACTTCCGAGATGATTCTACAGCATTGGTCTGCAAAAAGAGATAAGCATAGAAAAATATAAGAAATTGTTCATAGCATCCATCATACAGGCCATATAATTCCCCAAAAGAGAACTTGAAAGTCCAAACACTGACTTTAATTATATATATACTGTATTGTGTATATAAATATATTGACTGTTAATGACCACTAGTATAATTTATCTAAATTTTAAGATTATGCCTAATGAACTACCCCAGCCCATGCCCAATGCATTTTACAGTATATTATACACACATTGCACATGCTACACTAGGTAAATCTACCTCAGGAGATTCAATAGATATCACTGCCAATTCTCCCAGCACTGCTGCCTCAAACGTAGTGTCAGACAGACCTCCAGAGCCGAGGTCTAGACCGCCATATTTGCTCTTTCTGGAGCCTCTGCCGGGCATCCTCATCATCCCCATAGATGATGATGATGATGATGGAGGTGATGATGATTGTTGCTGTGGTGGAGGTGGTGGTGGCTGCTGCTTCTGCTGCTGTTGCTGTGGTTGTTCTGAAGGCTGGCTCTCTGTCTGCTTCTTGTACTCTGCCATGTACTTCAATTCTTGACGACTTGGTCCTACAAAAAAAATAAATAAATAAAAAATCTCTATTAGCGTATCGTGCAATTTAATTAAAAACCTAGTAAATAATGCTGAATCAGCAATTTTCACTTCACAAACTAAATTCAACACCACTAATGGAGATATAGAATATTACATTTTAATTTTTCAAAAACTAATTCTATCAAACTAAACGTGTGTGACAGCTCCAGCAACCAATCATGGAGAAATCCACACTATTATTATCATCACAAAACCACGTACACTCAATAAACTCCACTTGACCAGATTCACGCCCCATAATAAAGACCCTATCTACTAACTCACTGTCTGTACTTTTCTTGGCCTTCCTAGGCTTGTTTTGTGAGTAGAGTTTCACCTGCTGTGAGAACTCTGGACGTCTCAATTCACCGCTAGTATCCCCGCCCCCAGGAGAACCTTGCTGGAACTCATCCAGTGCATCCTCTGTCTCTTCATCATCATCATCTTCTGCTGCTCCGTCCAATTCAAATGGAAGTTTATCCTAACAATAATAATAATAATAATAATAATAACAATAACAACCACAACAACAATTATTACTATCATTATTATTAGACAAACACTGAATTGATTGAAAGCATCACAGGTTTATGGCCAATGAATATCATTAATCAAGTGTAAATGCCTTGAGAGTGTCTATATTCGGTGGCTGAATTCAATAAATTTAGATATTACATTCAATTAAATTATAAATCCACCCAGAATGTATGATACATATTATTAACCTGAATATACATAACAACAACAACAACAATAATAATAATAATAATAATAATATAATAATAATAAGAAGAAGAAGAATAATAATAATAATAATAAGTACATGGTAACTTCATACTATCCTCTATTACAGAAAGTAATTTATCCCATGAACTTACACCCGGTGATGATGTAAGATCAGATGACCATTCATCACCCTCTTCTCCCTCCTCATCTTCATCATCTTCATCACTGTCCTCTTTACTCAGGAACTCAAACGCATTGAACACTGCACTCACATCTTCACCCTCACTACACACACATACACACAAAGAGAGAGAGACAGAGTCACTCTAGTTGTTCACGTGTAGATATTCAACCACTCCTGACATTATTACATGCACTTATAACTGACGGCAGATGACCTGACCGAGAGTCAGACCACGCGCTGGCTTGATCAGATCACGTTCACTGATACTCAAGGAAACAAGAATACCCTAAATTTTGCTACGGATCGATGGCTATTTTGGCAGCCACCACATCAGCAGCATAAGTATGGCATAATTGCAATTGCACATTTTCATTGGCAGATTCCTTCCTATTTACCACCCGGCATCACACACCACTTGGACAATCTTTGTTGCCACAGGCTATGTAGGCACATGTGCCGGATGTCCACGTACAAATTGTACGGCTACTTCAAACTCCACTTCCTCCGACCACACAAACAACAACATCACTGGCTTGTTTTGTGAGAATGTAGCCAGCCACTTAAAACCCTGTCCACCATGTTCCTTCCTCTTACAGCACCACATAAGAACGATGGCTACACATCAGTTTACACTACATGCATGCATTCCCAGTCTGCATCCGCCCACACCCACCTTGAAACTCTTCACGGCTCTGAACACCATTGGATCAGTGATCAAGTTTTTGACATTCTTCCTTTTGATCAAACCTAGCTGACTAAAATGCATCTTCAACTGCTTGTACGTACATTCATACAAATCAAACTACAATCACAAGTGAAGGTCATGTAAGTAAGGCTTCTTCACAATCCTCTGCATGAGACACACCGTGCATGATAAGGCTTGAAACTATGTACGTAGATGTGTAAGAAAGCACTGTGTTCTTTACCACTGCCACATAAAAATATATCTAAATCTGATATCAGAGTAAATGACAGTGGGGTCTGTTATACTGCATTGAAAAAAGCAACTAGGTTTATAATAGATAAAAGTATATTCCATTCTATTGACTACGTATGTGCATATAAAAATGTCTATGTACAATAATAGTTCATGTTAGCTTCCTGCCTACATGAAAACAAACTCTCTCTCAGGAAGCAAACTCCATTAAATATTTTAGATTATACTCTGCATCCAAAATAAGGACCTTCCCTATTAGAGCACACCTCAACCTTGAAAGACAGACACATCAGCTGATGAAAATGTTGGAGGCATATTCAACTTAAAGACAGACAGGCACACACACACTGGCGACAGTAACAGCTCCCTTAGCACGCTCTGCTGTTCAATGCTCACAACAGATGTCACAACTTACTAACATCTGCCAGCAGAATCACATGACACCAACTGAGTCTATTACCTATTGGCCGCTCCTTCACAGGTTCTAAAAATACTCATCGCATTAAAAAAAAAAAAACTTGAAATACTGAATTTTTTTCTATTTTTATACAATTCTGTGCATACAATTCATAATCATTCAATAGCATAACAAAGTCATCTTTATTTGTTCAATTTAACAAAGAATTGCTGATAGTCATGCCTCCCATACCACTCTTAACATGCATCTTAAGGGTGCTGCGACATAGCAACGCGCGCGCACCCGCACGCACCACAAATAACCACAAAAATCCGCCATGCTCGCATTAGTAAAAACAACCGCTAACTTAGCTTGCGCGGGTAATTCAAAGCTTCCCGCCTACCAATTGATAAACTAACCGAGGCCCCGCCCCCGCTATAAGTTTGTAAAGAGCGCAGCAGTTTGATATTGTATTTCTTGGCTTACTTTATCAGTATTGTTTCTCCCTAGAGCAGACACTGGCTCCAAGATTGTATCCAAGCTTTGACAGGTAAATAATACCGCACTAATGACTCCATTATTTTAATTTTGTATTCTTGTGCAAAACTTCTTCCTGATATATCACTCATGATTTTTTTATTTAACAGTATTGTGATGACCAGTGATAATTTTTATGAATGTATATAATAATAATGATACTTATTTTATATAAAAAATATTTTGAAATAGCCAGCTAAATATAGATGAATATTTTGTGATGTAGCAAGCTAAGTAAGGATGAATAAACAAATGAAGTGATAGCTAAGTACAGAAAACTGTACACAAACTGAAACTGTAGAGTTTTCCAGCAGCAAAATGGTTCACTAATCTATTACAGGTACATACACACACTGAATATGCATCTAGCTAGCTTGATAAAAGGCTTCCCTTACCTGACCATGCCGAGAAAAACACTATTAACTAGACTACAATAATCTCCTCACACTCGTTTCAGTAGGGCTTATCATCGAGAAGGAAAGGCGGCCGGATAACTGGTTTGCTAACCGGTAGGCGCCCGAAAGTTAGAGAGCACCTGGAACTCACTTTCCCGCGGGAATTAATTGAATCTGTTGTGGGTGTGGTTTGAAAGTAATTAAGTCTCTGCCAAAAAATCGCGTGGACTAATTTTTAGTCCTGGAGTCTATTTTGTGTTTCTTCTCAGAAACTACGAGTAGAAATGACTCCAAATTTCGTACACAGGCTGACTATGACCTTAGCTACAAAATGTTCATTGCAATTTTTTTTTTAAAGAAAAAAATTCGGGCGCGCTGCCGCGAGGATCAAATCAGCACAGTCAACTAGACAAAACAAAGCAGAATTGAGAAAAAGTACAACGAAGGTTTTGAAGACAATCAACAAATGTAGCAGTAGACGAAGAATGGGCTCGTCAGCGACGGCACCCGCGGAGGAGTTGTGGATTATATACTTGAGGCTGAGGAGCTCGTAACTTGAACGAAACTCCCAAGGCTCCCAAGGCCCGTTCTTTTTATTTAGTTAGACCATTAGACCATTAGCAGTACTCTTTAGGATCCACCCTTACTTGGAGCTCTACAAACACCAAGAAAAAAGTTAGTAATCCCTAGCAACCAAAATCCAATTATTGTGAATATGTGCGTGGGCGTTGTCGCAGCACCCTTAACATGTCACAACTCCACCCATCTTGCATCCTGATCCATCAGGATGCAAGATGGGTTCATCATACTGAATAATCACTGTACTTGAGCATACACACGTGAACAATACTGAACTTATGGGCACTTGGGGATTTTAAGTAAAAAGTGAAGCAAGGTAATGCAAAAACAAATGTGATGAATGCAAGCAAGAAAGTATTAAGTGTGTATGTGTGTGCATGTGTGCGTGTGTATGCCATTGTACCTCTCTACACACATAAGCAGTCTAATAAAACCGCTTTTCTGGAAACCAATTACCAGCCCTGGAGGTGCAACTAAGCAACCACAATTAACCAAAATACAGTAACTCAATTATAATACCACCAAGAAAACCTGAACACTGTACCACAAGCAGGACTGAACACTGTACCACAAGCAGGACTGAACACTGTACCACAAGCAGGACTGAACACTGTACCACAAGCAGGACTGAACACTGTACCACAAGCAGGACTGAACACTGTACCACAAGCAGGACTGAACACTGTACCACAAGCAGGACTGAACACTGTACCACAAGCAGGACTGAACACTGTACCACAAGCAGGACTGAACACTGTACCACAAGCAGGACTGAACACTGTACCACAAGCAGGACTGAACACTGTACCACAAGCAGAACTGAACTACTGATGGTCTTGAAAGCGTCCGATGGAAACCAGACCCGCCCACAGAATCTTGTATTGTAAACTGATACACAAAGATCAATAAAATATGCTATCTTCCCACATATGCACACGCATACTTCAAATTGAACAATTGACCCCTATCCACACACACACACACACACACACACACACACACACCTAACTAAACACAATACCTACCCAAGGGCATGCAACACAGATAAATCCACACACACATACTCACTAAATAAAAATATAATATTGGAATTTCCAATCTATTAAACACACTCATATCCAAACATCTACACACACACACACACACACACACAAACAAACTAACCTGGCATTGACCTCGCCTTCAGCTCCATCCAACGGGCGCGATGAAGTGGCATCATGTTGCGCGCCCAGTGACCCTTGAACTTGCATGTCTGTGCCATTGGCTACGGGTCCATTAGGTAGGGAACCGATCGTGTGAGCAGAGGGCGGAGCAGAGGACGGATACAACGGAAGCTGAAAATAAAACAGAGAAATAAAATTGACAATTGTTTTCCTGAGCAAAGTTGGTCTGAATAGCATGTGAAAGAGAGAGGTACCAGACAGACTTCACTATTAATATACACTGAGGGCTCCATGATGGCTGTTTGTATGTAAATTGGTAGCTTAAAGTAATAGTCAAAGAGAAAGCACTTTTCTCCAGTATCAAATTCTGCCTTGTGCTTAATAATAATTCAAGCTATTTCCAGACCTCACACAAAGGAAGCCTGCCACAGGAAACGGTATTCTAACAGCTGGGCGAGTCAGACAGAATCAGTACAACATCCACACAGCATTAATCAGTGTGTATATCACCACATCTGTGAACACAAGTTCAACACTTCCTGTCGCCCTTTGTAATCATTTCTTCCTTGGTTATTTGAAGACAGACTGAATAAGCCTGATGAACTTTTACTCAATACCAATGCATTCAGGTAGGCAGAGTTACTACTAGTTATGAGAGTAGTCTGCACTGTATTACATTACACACACATGCATATACATGCCACTACCAGACTGAGGATTCAGGTATGCAGTGGGTGTGTAAACTGAATGGAGGGGGCAGAGGTTAATCGTATGCATTGTTTAGCAGGGCTGTCTCAATTACTTGACAGGATGCAGTTAGCTATTAGAATGTGAATCTTTCAGAGTATGGAGAGAAAGAGCATGAACTTAGAAAAACTAGAGTGCAGTCATTAGTTTTAAACAGCAGAACCAAAGTCATGTGACTGTCACATGAGCATTCCCACTCGGTATCTACTAAACCATATCATTTGTTGCTTGTCTTGCATGATATTTAGGGAAAGCATCCAGCTTTTCTGGCACATGGTATTCTGGCACATGGTTGAGTTTGGATACGTTTAGGATGCCCAAGCATGTTAAATAGAACATTCAACATTCAAAAACTGTAGCTCCAAGCCAACACACTAGGCAAGCCAATTTTTGTACTTGGCATACCAAAGGAAAGCACAATGTCATTAAAAAAAAAAGTGGTGTTATAAAGTGGGCAAAGAGCTAGCCAAGATCACTAATCACCCATTAACTTCACTTCGAACACTGATATGTCGGCCATCAGTGGATTGTTTATAATAATACATCACAGGAATTAACCATATCAAAGCTGGAACTATTGCTGTGGACATCAGAATAAAAAATTACGCCATATTTTGGAACCAATATCCCATCTTCTCCAAATACCAATCTCATCACTTATTCTACAATAATATCCTATTATGGATTGTGTCAGATAAATGAACTTTACTGGTTACCCTAAGTAAACCCACAACTGAACTTACTACCGTAATTAAATAAACATTGGCATTGACAGTACGTATTTGATACATCAGATTATTGACAAAAATAAATCAAAGACTGCTAAAAAGCATGCAAAAAATATAAAAAATTGAAAAACAAGCAGACTTTGCTGACATTCAGCTAACTGTACTTTGACCATTTTTACAGTACTTCAATTCCTATACAGTTGGCAGACACAGCTAAAGTGTAGCTAGCACTGTGAATTCACTTGATGTACGTAAATTACAAGATAAAATGTGTGTATGTATAATAAAAGTCCCATATTAGACCTGAAAGTATGTCACACACTTCACTAGCTCGACTAACAAAGTAAAACATAATTTGCACTCATCAAGTCAGTTGGCCTTGAACAATACATAACAGCTGATAGACTTAATGAAATGTCATTTCATTACGTTGAGATGGTATATAAACTGGAGAGAGAGGCTGCAGTACAAGACTTTGACCATTCATTCCAACCACCGCAACACTACTAAGTAGCCACTTGGCAAGTTCCATTAATCATTCAAATATCGAATTATAATCCTATTGAAAACATTGGGTATTAATAAACTTCCTAATTTTCAATTATCACAAAGAAAAAAAGGCTTCTCCTCAGGGTTGAATATGTTATTGGTATCACGACCACTTCCTATAACAATTCATGTCTCATTCACAAAAAGTATGTATGTGTGAGCGTATTTGTGTGTATGTACAAGTGTGTGTGTGTGTGTGTGCGTGTGTGTCTATGTGTGTGTGTATGTAAACAGTTCTTCTGGAATGCAATGTCCACACTATCTAGAGTCCAGTTTGTTTAGACGCTATGCTCACAAGCTTCATCCACCCCCTACACAAGCTAGAGCCAGGCATGTTATAATGACACCTCAGTGTTCCTAGTAGCTTAACTGCCAACCAATATGTTACTTTACATTCAATCATTTACATTCATCTCTTAAAGCACACTGTGATAATTGTAGTACTACTATCAGTGGGTAAAGGGTTCACCACTCGTGTAGGCATCACATGAGGCCTGGAACGGAGCCCCCACATTCCCGACACTTGCCAATCAAAACAGTTAAATGCTTAACTTTAGCTGTCGCCAAGGTAAAAAGTTAGATCACACAAATGTTGAGTCTTCTCTTAAAAGAATAAAATATTTACCAACAGATACTTCACCTAAAGAGTGTGCACGCGTTTGACAAGACAATAATAAATTACATTCCACTACCTCTGGTGTTTGACTCACTGATGCAGGTGGTGGAGATTCAGTTCTGCCCAGGATCGGCTGCTGCTGTTGCTGCTGCTCCAGTAACTGGTTCTGACCGTACAGACTACGATAAGCTGTCATTCTCGCCACACGAGCTTCCAACACATTATCAGGGAACCCCACTTCACGCAAATATCTATAAAAAAAATGATAATAATAAACAAATTACAGCTGCTTTTGCTGAGACTTTCCACAGCAATAGCAGCCAGCTAGCCATGGGTACATATTTCTAATGAATAGTTTTGAGGATTCCCCTTTACATTAGTGTAATAGGCCACAGACGTATGTGCATGAATTTCATATGATTGGTATGTGAGTAGAGATTAAGTTCACTTAGGAGAGGGAATCGGAAATGTATGGGTGAAACATGACATTGCAAGTAAAAGTGCCAAGGTAGTGGGATGTAAAAACAACACATAAACGAAACAAAAGAAAACAAAAACTACTTGTGGGAGGGATGTGGTATTGTCAATAGAAGTACAAAATATTCCCTAAACAACTAACTCTACTGGAAATGTTCTATAAAAATTGCAAGAGAATAGAACCTGGTCAATCATTCAGATCATGGTATCTCAAATCTAACACAAGCCAAGAGATTTCCAATACTTCACTCTCCTATTAATAGGGGAAAAAAATGAAACTGATATTTCAAAAGCTCACAGTCCCATGATTCTGGATCATTGGAGACAAAGTTGTCTGTTTGTCCCTACACCAGAACTCTGGCAGAGTGTTGGTAATACATACGTAGGCTTATGGCCTTCCATGTGCAGTACTGGGTATGTAGTGTACTGTAATGTGACATGCCACCTATAGTATCCAACGTAACCAATGCAGTGTCTTAGTGCACACAACACAAAGCTCCATTCTGAGTTGCCATCTGATCCTACAGCACGATCAGATCAAGTTGAAAAGCACACAGCAAGTAACTCACTATTAGGCATAAACTAAATTGATGGGGCGACCCTATGATTCACTGAGAAATCAATAGCATACTGAATACTTCATGCTCCACCAAGTGTTGCACTAATCCTGCACAGTGGTAAGTCTGGCCACAACAGTTATTGTATTTCTAAAAACGGCTTCTGAGATGGAGAGAGAGAGAATGAAAGGCAAGCAAAGCCAGTTTAGAATAACCAAGTCCTGTTAGCTGTTTACTCTCCTTAGGCTGTTTGTTTCTTATTAGAGCACTGTATATGCTTAATTAGAAAAATAAAGCTCACCTTAATTGAGAAATGCAGCTGCACAGCTCATAGGCTCTCTCTCTCTCTTTACGTAACTATCACTTCACTCCTGATACAGATTGTGCACATTAAACCTCTTCCCTCATCTGATTAATTTCAATAATTAATCGGCTCCACAACACACACACACACACACACACCCTCTCTCTCTCTACAGGCAAGAATAATGTTGGGAGGAAGGGAGGAGAAATGAGAAAGGGGCTAAGACAGAGACACCAATACTCTGAAATACAAATCACAAAACCATATCTAACTAGTACAACTGAATGTCCAGGATCCCTGACCAGCAGTGAACATTAATCCACCCATGCCAGCACTTCCCAGCGCTATATGACCAGCTAATGGCACACTCAGGAGCATCCTGGAACATCAAAGTGCTAGGAGCAAGTAAGACTGAACTATACACAGGCCCTACTCCATTGCCAAAGCCTTCCTTTCCCACATGCAAACACAGGACTACAAACTCGGCCTTTTGTCAATTACAAGGCCAAGACACCAAAACAAACCAATAGACTGGCCCCAGACCCAACTGCTTCTGTGCTCACCATACATCCCTATTCACAGCACACTAATTTGGACTAAGTGCATTCCACAGTGTAAATTGACTCCAACATGTACGACATTTGCGACAATGCCAGGGAGACATTAAAAGGGGGAGGGGGCTTCTTTACAACAACTTCATTAACTTACTCTCGCAGCATTTTTCTGCTTTCTTCTCTGTGTGATACCAATGACGTCATTTCCATGTGTCCGCCTAAATACACCAATACACACGCAAATAAATCCAACTTTAATAAGCAAAAGTCCGCCATAGAAACCTACGATTATTTTCGTTGTCAGCTGGAGGAGGGTTCATGTCGGCAAACACAAGGTCCTTCCCATGTAGTGCTTTATACAGCTTCACTCTGACGATTCAACACACAATGTATGTATGTACATGTTGGCATTACAAAAACAATGTCAAAAGCAATTCATTTTCCATCTAATTACTAGATACGCTAGCCTTTACTGAAACAGCCTCTCCACAAACACAATAATAATTTTGTCTATAAACTAATTCTTAAAAGCTGAAACGAGCGAGAAACAAAAAATGCTATTTCGTTTCGAAGATTTAATTACACCAACTGGATTCCTTCTACATATACACATGAAATGCACATTCCTTTGCATGGCTCGTTGAATATTGAGTTCACACCAATACTCAGTAATTCCTAGCAACACTTACAACTCCCAACAACAGTGAGTGCATCACTACGATGACAGCACTTGTACTTGCATGTGTACGTACCTCTCTTGTTTCAAGGCGTACTCCAGCATCTTGATTCGCCTTATGAGGTCGTGCATCAAGTTTTCATGACCCTTTCTCTCCCCTTGAAGTATGGCAATCTTGGCCTGCAACAAAATGCAAATTACAGACTTAATGAAATGATGTAATTGTTTCCCCATCCCATTTCCTGTCTCTCTCTCTCTCTATCTATCTGATTTCTTCCCCTCCCACTTCTTTATCCTCTCTTTCATCGACGATCTTGTTGTTCATCTTCCTTTCACACATACCTTACTTCTTCTTCCCCCCTCATAGGTACCATCCGTATTTCATCCTTGTCTCATTTTCTCACCTTTTCTACACCTCCTAGTCTATTAGTCTTCGATCCTTTCGCCTCAATTTTATATTCTCTGCTTCTATTCCCCATAGCCCTTCTTGCTTCATTCTCTCATCCCCTACCTGCTTCTTGACCTTACTCATTACACTTTCCATCCCCTTCTAGTCTCGTCGTTTATCTTGTTCTTTTACCCCTCATCAGATTTCCCTTCCTTCTGTCTCCTGCTGTCTTTTCCCCTACCAAAATCACTTTCTCTCTCCCTATTAATTGTGTATCTGCTATTACTTTGTCTCTTCACGTTTCTCTGCTCTTGTCACTTCCACCTCACCTAACACTTCCATGTCTCCCTTACTTCCACATCCTATCTATTACTTCCTCTCCTTCCCCTTGCACACTTAATTTTGCTGCCGTCTACCCCACTCTCCTTGTTCTATTTTTCTCTCTTTTCTCAGCTCCAACCCCCACATCCCCTACCACACCCCCACCGATCCCAATAGGCCTAAAGAACCTGTTTGATGCAGTTCTTGCGTCGTCATGAAAAATTTTGCAACATTAAAACCCAAAATCCATTTTACCGCTCAGATTGGCAGCTTTCAATCAACAAAACAGTCAATTCTATAATCCATGGAGTTAAGTGCTGGTAAGAAAAGAACAATGGCGGTGGGAACATTTCATGAGCCTGACAAAGAGAACAGTTATCTCCAAACTTGACATCTAAATTGTCAACTACTCTCACATGCTTGTATGCCATGATGCAGGTTAACACCAGAGAAGTCTTTTAGCACATACAGTACCACCACATTTGTGTTCAGATTTTTTCACAGAATGTGTCTAATACTTCTACATATTAGCTTCAAATTAAAAGCTGTGCCCACCATGTTATTGAACTTCTTACATGTACCCTCATAAAGTTTTCTTACTTCTAACTCAGCTTTCTGAACTTCCCAAGTTGTTCTTTCCTTTTCGAATCTACTCCATTCATGTTTAATGAAGTGAAGGATGCCAGGAATGGTGTAGTTCGTAGAACTTGCCGGTTCTGGAATGGTACTAGTGAAGGAGCCAGGAAAGGCACCCTGTACCCCAGAATTAGGTCTATTGTTACCCCCGGGACCTTCTACGTCCATTGTGTCAACGCCCCTACAGAATTAGTTCTTTCCGATAGCTTAGAAGCTTCAGCGAGACAGCCCCGATAGACAGGGGCAGTCCAACTACTTTCCAGTAAAATCCCCGCAAATAGCTAACAAGTTCTTTATCCCTACAAACTTCTAATTTTTTTACTTTCTGAGGACCTCTTTCCATCCACGGTTAGAGTGTCATTAATGGTCACATGTAATTCACGTGCTCTTCTTCGCTCCGCGACTGCGGCCACCACCCACCAATCGATTTTCACGCGCGGTAGCTATCAAAGGATATTATTTCCGATTTATTTAGACCGAAAATGGTGCAATTTTTTAAACGCGCGAGATATATAAAAAAATAAAATAAAAAAATAAAAATAATAATAATAAAAAATAAAATAAAAAAAAGGCGATCAATTGTGGTATAGTGTATATAATTTTATGGTTGTTATTACTATTCATAACATTGTTTTTACTGATGCTATTTTTAAAGGTTGTAGCTAGTTGTTGTAGCTGCTATACCATTACCTTTTCATGTAACCATTTTAAACAATTACCTTGTTCAGACTCAATATCGTATTTGTATTTTTTTTTTTTTTCTATTTATTTACTTTTTTTTTCCCGCTATTCATCCTGGCGGTTAATTGGTCTGGGGATTCCACGATTTTCCGCCTACTTCTGCTGGCTGACATTAGTTGGATTTTTTTTTAACCATCTGGGCGTTGGTATGGCTTACCACCTCGCATCCGCTGACGAGCTGGATTGCAGTGGCTGGCTATTCAATAATACTAAAGTTTGCGGCACGTTTGTAAGTTCACTGTAAAAGGATCTTAGGTTTATAGCTAACATAGCTGCCATTCATCTCTTTCAGATAAACCAGTGCAAAGAAGGAATTCCTGACAGACCTTCACATCACTATTCAGATATCAATGCAGTATGGGTGCTTACTGCTGCCATTATAGTATTCTTTATGGTAGGTGACATTACTTACAGTTATCTTATTGCAGCTGCTGTGTTTATTGCTATTGCTATTTTCCCATCAAGAAAGCGGGATTTATGTTAGTTGAAGTATCCTTTGCCAGCACCCCCAATGATCGACGACATGTTATTATTTTAGTAAGTACAGTATGATTTTAACTCAATTAACCATATAGCTAGCTAGAGCTAATTACACAACTATGATAAGCATAAAATTAATTTGATATCGCATGGTATTTTCAGAGTAATATTTTATATGCTGTAGCTATACGTATAGGAAATGCACTTGTACTAAGCTTCTTTTCTTGCTATCTTTCAAAAACGGTTGATTACATACTTTTAAGACAAATGTGACTGATACGGTTCCAGCATTATATAGCTAGTCCCTATATTACATCTCTATATAGAAGCATCAAGATGCTTTTGCAAGTGCCTTTGGATTCTTCTTGTTTGGATTTCATATGATAGCAAGATATCACACTCCATACTATCAACCGGAGTATTCCAACTACGACTTTGTGTCAGATCCAGCACTATGGTTTTTCAAGGTAGATTCATGTAGTGTACTTTATATAACGCTTGACTTATGACTTGCTTATAATTTTGTATTTACAGTTCACATTTGCCAGCAATGCTGCTACAATAGTGGGAGGATGCTTAATAACAAACACTTACAAAATGAGAATACCAGCTGCATTTATCAGTGCTTTTGTGATTAGTGTAAGAAACTATAGCTTGTTTTATTTTTTAATAAGGCTGTTAGCTACAGTTCTTTTCTCTTTTTCTTTTTCTTTTTTTTCTTTTTTCTTTTTTTTTTTCTTTTTTTTTTCCTTTTTTTTTTCTCCACTGCTATTATAGCTATTGAAGGGCAAATTGAAAATAGCTAGGCCTTTTCATAAGATTTGTTGCAATTAAAAATTCTCAATACTATTAAAACATAAAACCTGAAGTTGTTCAGCAAATGGAAAGTATTTATCAATGTATAGGTTTCAGTCCTTTAAAACTTCTTATTTATTTATTTATTTTATTTTATTTTATTTTATTTTTATTTTATTTTTTTTTGGATAAAAAAGACCAAAAAAAAAAAAGGGGCTAAGATCAATTAATTTATCAAATTTGCACTATGTTAAGATCTGGTCTTAACTAGCTACCTAATTTTATAAGATTGCCCAGTTTATTTTCCAGGATGACTTAAATATCCAATAGCACTTGTGATGAAACAATATATAAAGAAAGTGCAGCTTATATGTGTCGAACCTTTGAATTTTTAGACAAAGTCACACTCGTTAAGTGCAGGTATTTATGAATGTATTTTCATCCTAGGCTTTCATCCATCCTGCAGTAGCTCGAATTATATGGTCAGATGGGAAAAATACATTTTCACCTTACAAATTCTGCCACTATGAAAACTACAGTAATACCTATTCATGGAAAGAACACTGTGATGAAACTAACTTCACCAACATTGACAGATTGTATGTGCTGGATTTTGCAGGAGGAGGTGCGGTGCACGGAATAGGTAAGACGTTCTCTGTCAACTGTGTTTTATAAGTGAATTTTGCAATTTAAACATTCTGAGGTTAACTGTTTTACCAATCTAACGTTGTTGTTGTTGTTGTTGTGGTGGTGGTGGCGGTGGTTGTTTTACAGGTGGTATTGTGGGGCTGGTTCTCTGTCTCTTTGTGAAGTTGCAAGAATGGAGAGATAAGAGTATGTTATTTGCCTTACAATTACTACCATTAGAGTGAATAGACACCATATTTTCTGCTTAAGATAGTGTCTTAGACTATGAATGTTATTACATAATGCAAAGATGGGATTTTAAGTAGTCAAGAGTAGTGGAGGAAATAACAAATACCAAGCTGTTACTGATAATTCCTTACCCACTGGGAAGGCAGATATTAAATTTGTCATGAAGTTACATGTATACAACATCAAAATACCTTGCTTATCATTTTCAGGAAAAAACCAATATGTTAGCCTGCATCCCAGCGCAGAAGATAGAGATGTTGCAGAAAAAACGTAAGTTGTCATGACTGCTGTGGTTTATTATATCTATCCATATTTTTAATAGCTACAAGGGCGCAAGAATGAGTTACATATACACACAGATATGCATTCTCAGCTACTACTGTATTTACAGTTGTAGTGAGCTCTTTCTGAGGTGGTAAAACTTACTCCAGGTTAGCCGCACAGAGGGTGTACAGTGCTTCCAACTTAAAGAGTGGATTTTTTTAAACTACTGTATAGACCCTCACTACAGTCATTTTTAACATACACATACCTTTTCTTCATCATCCCAACAATGTTTACAATAGTAAAACTGCCTGTTTAGAGAATGGAAAACGGAGAACAGCACTTTTCTCATTCACTCTAATACATTTTACGCCATTTTTTTTGACGTCAAGATTTTGCGGTAGTTCGTCATTAAACGTAACTAGTTAACGAGCTAAGGTCGAACGGTTATTTCCCCGAGCAGTAAGACGGGACTTTCCCTAACTGCAATCGGCTGTATGGATTCTCATCGTTCTACTAGCAGCAGTAAACGAAGTCGAAATCAGTCAGAATTGTTGGCTGGTATATTATTACTAACTTGGAGCCATACTCCCAAGGCTCCCAGCATTCGGTATTCTGACAACATCAGGGCGATGCAGTTGGAGTCCTACGAGTTGTGCAGCTCCAGACGGAAGCTAAAACGCTGGCCGTGATAGGCAGTAACGCCGTAAAACTTGATACCTAGGGCCTGAGACAACCGTAGCTAAATCAGCCATACCCGTGTAACAATTAGCGGTAAACTGGCGCCCTTGCACAAATACGCATGCGCTGTTTTGTGACGTCGCGTTTACGTGTACTGAAGGCCCACAACCCGCTCTAAACGTCATCATTTGATGACCCTTACCGTGCGTAAAATTTTTTTGGTGAAAAACAGCCACAACTCACTTAATCTTCAAGGTATAGCTACCAAAGTTATACATAATAATTTTAAGGCAATTTTACATCATGTGTCAAATTTTTAGAGATATAACTCAATAAATTCATAAATCCTGGCTTAAACACTTTTTTTCTTAAAATTTAAAATATTTCGAGATTCAACTTTCGTGTGCCCACAAAATCTGGCTCATATGAAACTTCAGGTATTAAAGTATCAGTATACCAAGTTATAGAGATAAGGAAAAATAATTTCTCTTTTTTCAGCTTAAATACTTCCAAATTCACTGTCTTGAAGCTCCCAGTTCCATCACCTATAACCACAACAATAACCACAAACCCACAAAATTGTTTTGTCTGTATGTTAATATGACATTAATGTATAATAATACAAATTTTTAGCTTTCTATTACACATACTTGAGAAATTATAGCAGAATTAGCAACCTTAACCAAAAAGCTAAAAAATCCACTCTTTAAGCTGGAAACACTGTATCACCATGAAAATAAAGAGTAATAGAGTATTTTACATTCCTTTTGGGATAAAATAGATAATGCATTACTCTATAGTAGAATCTTTAGCAGGTCCCACACTTGTTTATTGGAAACCTACCTGTGTTGCTCTCATTAATGAATACATTTAAATACACCTCCCACTACTCAAAGTAGATGGGCTTGTAGCCATATTTGTGGTTTTACTCTCACTCATTAGGTTATTGTACCTTCGCCAAACATCCAACAAGGTCATGCAATCACAGACATGTTTAGATCAAAATTTGTGAGACTGAATGACATTTTATTGGTGAGTGAAGAGCATAGCTTGCATTCCCCCACCCCCCACCTCCTCCCCTCCACCCCATCCCTCTCCACACACCCGCGCACACCCAATCTTTTCCAGATTAGTGGTAATACTAAGTGTGCTAGCTGGCTGTCTCAATAATAATTATTTTATGCTGTTTCCGCAGTATAATGGGAATGGTCTGAGTGCAGTCACAAAATAATTTCTCTTTTTATTATCCTGCCTACGTCACTAATCACACTGCTTTCAAGTATAAATCTTTTCTACTTGATATTAGGATGTAGGTGTAGTACAAAGAGTTCATTTCTATGACTTGCTGCTCTTTCTCTCGCTCAGTATGTGACTGGCCCCACGGGTTTAACTACAGTGATATTAACAACACATGAATTTTGTATTCATTTCGTACACCCACCAAAAAAGTTTAATCTTAAAACGATGTTTTAACTATTCTTATTCTAATATATTAAAATGTTATTCCCCTATGTTATTCCCCTCCAATTTCCTGCGGAAAAAAATATTTTTGTATCACAAAGAGTATTTAAATTGCACCCTGAAGAATTTTCTTGTCGACAAAATGGAGTGAGATACACAAATAATTTATGGTATAAAGCAATGTGTCATTTTTTTAGCTACAAATGAACATCTAGTTTTTTACTTGTATGGTTACTCCATCACTATATAAAGAACTGGCACAGATAATTAGTTATTGGAGTTTAAAGTCTTGACTTGTGAACCTGGATATCATCACTCAATCACCACTGCTTTTGTTAGAAGGCAGTGGAAAAGGAACAAAATGCACTTATCTTGTTGGTGTTTTGGAGTGACCTTCACTGCCTGTTAACTATGGTATAAAATAGTTAAACCATGGCAACTCTCGGAATTATCGCTATATAACTGCCCTCTGGAATGATTATCAGTGATTCCTCAAACCCACGGTTAACTATTACTTACAACTGTATTTTATACTGTCCAAGTTTATAGTGGCATAAGTAAAATGTTTCAACTGGCTCTAGCTACTATTCGTAATAATATAAACCAAATTAATGCTTTTCTAGAAATTTCTGGAAATGGATGTACCCAGACAATGGAGGTGATGAAGCAACAGTTGAGGCAGCCCTTGGGGTATTTATTTTGTGGTTTTGTTGGTAAGTTAAGTACTTAGAGCGCTCACTTAAAATTTTATTGACATTTTTTCCATAGGTTTGCCTTCAATTGTGGATCTACTGAAAATATGGAAGGTAGTTACAGAATTTCACAATAATATCTTTCCATTGAGTCCTTTCAGTGAATAAAATATAGGCACAATTATTAATAGGAATTCAATTGTCTGAGCCTATCAAAATGCTAAATAATAATAAGAATAATAAAATCCTTATAAGTGTGTAAGAATTAGCCCACTGTACTTGTGTCTTGTGACGTGCCATCTCATGGCATTGTGATTACGTATTGACGGACTGGGTAGCCTATACTGACTATAGTTTTGTAGTGGAATTATTTGTGCTGGCCTTTGCTAACTAGGTAAGTTTCAATTGTATAATGATTATAAAAACAAAATAGTATACATAATACACTAGCTGGGTTTCCTTCACATCAATCACAAAACCCGTCAGTGGCATATGCAAGAGGATTAAAGCAGTCGTCCTGTCTGTTTTGTCTATCTGTTGTGCTGTGATTTTGGAATTACTGGCAATTAATCATTGATTTAGAAATGAACTTACAATGACAATTTAGACCTTGTAGTGTGTTATTTTTTTAGAATATCAGGTTGATTTTTGATAAGGCATGAATCTATCCGCTCTGAGTAGGTACTAGCTTTTGTAGATAACGCCCCCTTTCAACACAGTAGTCACGTGAGCTAATAATTTCTTGCATGCAGTAATTTGCTTTATGCTAGGAAGTTAATGGAGTGCTTGAATTAGAGTTCGCATAGGAACTATCAATAAGTGTCCCTTTAGCTTCTTTTTTGGATACGAAGTTTACATCTACCATTTTCATTGCACAACTATATTGATATCTGATTGGTCTGAGAAATAATTTAATTGCTAGCTAGTGCATAGTAGTGCTGAGGGTTCACATTTTTGATCATTCAAAATTGTATAGTAGTATTTTTGAGATCGCTAAAAAAAAAATTACAATTCTTCCCCTATTTTATGGCAGGTATCAATCCAGTTGATGCTTCTCCTGACTCCGGATTGGCTACTCCATACCATAGAATATCAGGAATAGTGGCAGTGAACATGATCATGGCAGGAGCTTCAGGAGGAGTTGTGGCAGTGTCTATAGCAGTCTGGGCACAAGTAAGGAGCTAGCAAAAAAATTACATTTCTGACTAGCTATTCATTTAGGACAGCAAATTTTTAACAAGGCTACAGTTAATCTCACTTATACCAGCAATGAATTCGTTAGTATTAATAGCAGGAATTTACTTGGTGAGGTCTGATGTGATGGAATTTTCTAAGTAGTTTATAAGGACTTAGCTACACACTTTCATTAAAGATAAGCAACTTAGCTAAAAGTATTCCATTGGAGATATAATATTATTAGAGCAATATATAGCTATAGAAGTAGAAATATTAAATTTCTCCAGTTAATAGCTCAATATCTACTTAACCCTTTCCAGACTGAATTATGAGGACAAGAAATGCAGGATTTTAAGCTGTTCACTTAATCATGAATAACTCAAAAACCATAATTTTTTGTTAATTACAATGTATATATGATATGAAACTACTTTAGTTTTGCTTTCAAATTATCTAACCACAAAGTGTTCAATTGTTAAGACAGTCCTTTTTCATTTCACCGCCACTTTACTACGCTCAGCCATAGCCTCTCCTACTCAAAATGCAGCTACTAGCCATTGAATATTTGCGTATGCGCGACGAATTTGCCTTTCGGATAATCCGAGCATTCGGATAATTGAGGTCCGGATAATCGAGGTTCCACTGTATATTAGACACGTACAGTAGCATAATTAGCCACTGTTATCAGAAATTCTATAGATTGTTTATTGTATTCTAGCTACATAATCATAAATATTGAAATAATCAGCTCAGTTTGATGCATGAAAATGGCTCAGATACGTGTTGTTTTTGAGTTGGCTAGTGCTTCTTAAAGTTTACTTGCTCTGATATAGTTCAAAACAAATCTATTGATGGAGTAAAGATTCCTGTTCAGCATGAGTAGTAGTAGCATCAATAGTGTGGAGAAGCACACCGCCTAGAAGAGAGGTACTCAGAATAAATTAGCAATGAAGAGCCATTTTAAGCAGTGCCATCTCCTAAGGGGCAGTCTCCACAGAGCTCTCAGCATTCAGCTCTGCAAAAATTCAGCACTTCATCTTAAAACTCTTCTTTTAGCGCCAACAAAGTCATTACTTCCATCGTTGTAAAGTCTCTTCACTTCTCTCAGCCATAACTCGAAAACTTTCTCTTGCTACCCCATCACAAAACATATCAAAATGACACGCAATTCAAGCTGAATTCATTTATTTCGCTTATACATGAAGCATGTGCAAGAAAAAGAGGTCGATCTAAACCCCGGTACGACCGTGTCAATTTGACCCCTATCCAATTAATCTGTATCTGAGTGATTTTCCAGAAAATGGCACAGGGCAAAAACTTGAATTTCCTGTAGTCACATTATTTAGGACCTTTTCATGCTTTCACCACCTTCCTGTAGTGGAAGGGCTAAATATCCTATAGTGCATTACATTTAGTCCTATCCTCTACAGGAAAGGTGGTGAAATCATGAAATGTCCTAAATACGTGACTACCGGAAATTCAAGTTTTTGCCCAGTGTGGGTATTTGAATACATTTATATGAAACTCATAGCAACCACTAATCAACAATTTATTTACCGACTCTAAATGCAATAACTAGCAATGGTTTGGTATAATTACAGTTACGGTATCGGACGGAATCGGTCAATGCCAATGAGATAGCTAATGGAATTCTGTCTGCTCTAGTCTCCATCACAGCTGGCTGTGCCTTTGTGGATTACTGGGGGGCTGTTTTAATTGGAGGTGAGCCAATTGGCAATGCTAGCTGTGTTTCGTTTTTCATTTCTATTTAATGTCTCATGTTTAGTTCCAAATCCTTGTAATATTCAAGCCTAAGCTGAAACAAAAGAAAGTCCAGTATAGCAATCAACTATGAAAACTAGTAAATACCCCACCACACAGTGGCGCTTGACGTATTGAAAAGTAAGAATGCAGTAGTACAAGTTATCTTGCTCAGTTATCATTCTCCACCATTGGTTAAGGTTACATAAAAATTCCCCTCTCCTGCTCTCTTTTTTCTGAAATATCTCGGCTTTTCTTATCCCCCAATTTCCTTTCTTCAGCTCTTTCTTCTTGAGTCATGGACTCCATTTTCCTTTGTAAACCTACACAGCCTTACCTCCTGCTTTTTAGTTACAATTAATCGCCTTTTACCTTCTCTTTCGTACTTTCGCCTTCCTTTTGAAACCTACGCCGCCTTCCCTCGTGAATATGACGACGCTTTACCCATAGTGTAATGATGATGCTTTACTGAACCGTTTGAAGCTCATGAATTATTCATGAATACACTCACCGTCGGTCGTTGTCGTTACTGACACACAAGCGTATTATTATATAGATACTGTAACCACCTAGGCTACCTATGCCTGCATCAACCAACTATCTAACTTGATTAAAGAGGATTATCTTTTAGGAACTTCATCTTTATGCACACAGTGCACACTCCCGAGAGTCTCTCTCTGGGCATGTGCACCACACACACATACAAAAACCAATAAAACAATGAATATCACTAGTGGTGTGCTTGAGCACAAATGGCGAGCGATCCTTAAACTACACTATTATGTAAATGATTGATTTTAAAAAGTAACACTCAAGCTACTAAAATAAAGTCGAGTTTTTTTAAATTACGTATGCGGTAAAGGGGATTCAATGCCATAGTAACCGCTCCCCGCAACTGTTTGAATTGAAAAAGAAGCAACAAAATCAAGTCACGTTATTTAAAGTTTTCTTTGTGACATTCTTAATAGTAATTGTAAAGCACAATACTTTCACACAACTGAACATACCTACGCAAGACTTACCTTCGTGGTTCGTCTAGTGGACAATGAATTTACAGTAATTGCTGTTGAGTAGGGCTTATAACTGTGACAAATAGCGACTAACTCGAATAGAAATGGAGCTCCCATAAGTTTTTGCGTTTTAAACTGCACCCGCAAAAGAATTCAAAGCAGGTAAACAATTCAATTTCTAAGGTGATACGGGTAATGATCGCTAAACTGGAGGATTCTGTTTAGTGAAGTTTGGGACGGGGTCGAACGCGGAGCGAACACAAAAATACGGAGGGTCAAAGTACAAAATGACATACATACGTCCAAACATATATATAAATAAACAAACATCCCCAATTTTCGATTGTGTTACCCCTGTAAGTGTCTCGCTCGCTACGCTCGCTCGCCAATTAATGAAGACTGTTACGATACAGTCATCACTTATTAAAAGTTTGTATGGAACTTGTTGTTCTAGCTATTGGTGTTATTGTCTACCATTTGGGAAGTTTGTTGGAGTACAAACTTGGCATTGAAGACACGGCCAGAGTATTTCCAGTTCACGGACTCTGGTGAGCTATGCAACTTAACTTGCACAATTTCAGTCTGATAGTCAGTATAAATCTATACTACCAACTCAAGCCTATGCACAGGTAGACAGATTGAAAGACAGACTATAAACATTTGTGTGCATGCAAGCTGAGGGTCAATTTGCTTATTGTAGTAATGTAGCTAGCATTGGTTGGAGCAGTATACATATGGACAATCAAGTAGATGTTCTTCTAGTATTTAACAGTATTGAAATCCATTATAATATGTTGTGGCAAGCACTCAGTCATAAAGCTTTGTGGTTTGTATGTAGTGGCCTCTGGAGTATGATAGCTATTGGATTCTTCACAGTTGCAGCCGGAGAATGTCATCTTCATAATACATATGAGCACACGTGCCACTGTTCACTGAGACTTCCTAGTTTAGTAAGAATGTATTCATAATAACTTAAAACTCCAACAATTAAGGATATATGTTGTTGTTTTTTAAGCCAAATAAACTTTGCCGCACTATTTTTTCTGTTTTTTCTGTTTGTTTTGTTTTTTAGAGATTTTGGGAACGTTTCTTATTTCAAGTCTTTGGAGCATTTTTGGTGTTCTTCATCAGCGTCCTTGGCAGTGTGTTAATGTTTCTTCCATTATTTTTAATACCAGTCAAACCAATTGTGTTTGTGTGTGAAAGGTGAGACTATCTACTTAGTTTTAGTTCAATGCATAAATTACTGCAATATGAAATAGTTGACTGCTTTGATTAACATGACAAATTCTGGTTAGTATGATTGTTATATTTCTGACTGTTGCAATTAAAAGGATTAATCTATCCAGCCATGTGCATCTTTGTGTATAGAATATGCTGTTTGAACTACAAGAAAAAATATAAATCACTTCATACCATCTTCAGGGGAAACATGCTGTTCACTACACCTCAGGAAAATAATATTTCTGATAGAATTGATCTCGAAAATCAATCTCTATCCGCTGTTGAAAACGGTGATGTGGACTCACATGCAGCCTCATTAAAATTGACAGAAACAAGAGTTAGAAAGGTATTTAATTAAAGATAAAATGTTTGCAAAAACATGACCATTTAGTTATAGCTGGTGATGACTTAGTAATTTGCGGCACGTTCAATTGCAGCTCTAGTTTGGAGTGTTTCAGATCAGGTGATCTGGTGGCTTATAGCTAGCTAAACAGCAGTGGTCTTAAGTGATGATGTGGTTTATATTGGTTGATGCCCAGAAGTATCATTTCAACATGGTTTAAATATACTTGATTTGTTTTCTGTAATGCCAACTATTTCTGTAATATGAACTGCTGTTGACTATGAGACTATGAGATTGAGGCAAACAGTAACAGTCAATGGTATAGAGATAGAATGAGACATCATCATAGCTAAGATTATAAAACACCGGGGGTTAAAAAAGCAAAGTCCTGGTATCCTATCCCTGGCAAGCAAATTTTTTACATAACTCAATGTAACAAGATCATCCCAGCCTTCAGTAATTCTGATTTTGCTAATTCGAATTTTGATGTATTAATCAATTGTAGTGATTCAAATATTACATCATAAATTCAGTATGTATACCAAATAGGTAAAGAAGAAGAAGGCTGTTAGAGAACATTATGGTTCAGTTGTGGGCCATCCATCGATGAGGAACAGAGTGCCACCAACACCTCATGCTACTCTCAGTAAAGAGGCCACTGGTGATTCTCAAGTTTAATCCTTGTGTGATAGCTAGTTTGACTTCAAAAAATAAAGTTGTGTGTGCTTATTTCTCAGTTTCTGTTTTGCTATGTATTTTCTTCCATGTGTAACTGTGATATCAAACTTGTTACTTCCTAAACTATTTTTCATACCAACACATACACATCCCCACATCTTTTATATCACATCTTTTATATCACCCCTTACCCGTTCCCTTAATTGTATTCATTCATGTAGTGTGCGTTATTAAGAATAAAGTTAGCTCCTTGGGAAAGACACGCTTACACATGCCATCAGGTTAGATTATTTTTTAATATTTGAGAAAAGAAATTACAATAAAATTATAGTGAGTAGCTGAATAATTACAATGACTTGCTCCTATATACTAATCAACCACAATCATACAGTGTGTAAGGTGCATGCTAATAAACATTAACAAACATTAATAGCATAAAACTACATCATTCAAACATTACTATCTTTTGGAACTTTTGAATCATTTGGAACATTGCTATCCGTATCATCCAGAACATTGCCCTCATCCAGAACTTTGCTCTCATCCAGAACTTTGCTCTCATCTAGAACTTTGCTCTCATCCAGAACTTTGCTCTCATCCAGAACTTTGCTCTCATCCAGAACTTTGCTCTCATCCAGAACTTTGCTCTCATCCAAAACTTTGCTCTCATCTAAATTCTTGACCTCACTTTGGTAATCCCTACAATATGAATAATCTCTGCTAGCTCGCCCGTGTGAATCAGTAGGCAAACTGGAGAACCTCGTCTCACTGCTCTTAGAAGTGTTAATTGCTGCCTTGGAACGTAAAGGAATGCTACTGCTACTCTTCCTCTTCTTCTTCCGCCTCAAGAAGAGGTCCTTCCATTCTTTCTTTACATTGAAGAGCCCTATCAGTAAGAAGATGATAATGCCTTGAGAAGTGTTGAGGATGATGAATGGCCACTGGAAATACACAGCTGCATCAGACACACTGAACACGCCCAGTATCCAGAACAGTCCGTAAAGAATCATAATACTAAATATGCCAATGACAACACGGACGGTAGCTTTAACATCGGATCTGTGGACAGTAGCTTTAGCATTGGGGTTTTTGCTTGCTTCTTTAGATCGCTTGTGTTTCTGAACAGCTTGGAGGATCACCACTCTAATGACCAGAATGAACGCCACTATATTGAAAATTATGATGCCATACATGGGGAGGAGTTGTAGGGCAATGTGGACCCGATAGTTGTTCATGAAACAACTGTATAAATAATAATAATAATAATAATAATAATAACAAGAGATGTCTGAATTAATTTTATTACTGTATTTCAATGTACTCAATTTGCTAGCTTCACTCAATAAGTCCCTTCATAACCACATTTTATATTGTCAGTCTAATATCTCTTTATTTATCAGACAACCCCGGCCACCATTGCAACTCACTACTTGATAGCTCCTCCTTCAGTTTTTGTTATCATGTAATTAGTTGGAGATGCAGTTGAGACTATCACATTCAGAAAGGTGAACAAAAATGGTGCACCTATAATAGGTTTATAATTTCATAATGGTTATAAACATGGCAGTAATTGTGAGAACACAGCTATTGTGCATCACATATACAAACAAATATATTTTATACCATACAGCGATAACAGCCACGGATTAATAAATGATATTTCTGGTAAAATTCCCGTCGGTATTGTATACACGATCGGGTTATCAGCGATAATTCGGAAATTTCGCAATGATTACTATAGTATAAAATAGACAAACTGTAGGAAAATCTGAATTACTTGTCATAGACTACATCATGCATATGGGCTAATGAACATGATTATTGAATCGTCAAGCTAGCTCCTTACACCAGCAAACAATGGAAGCCAGAAGTATAAACTTGAAAGTTGTTTGTCCCATCGGATCGATAACAAAAGTCTTCAACATCACCGCAGCTTCAGCTCCAGTCCAGAAGAAAGAAGCCAGAGAAAAATAATGGATGAAGAAAGACATGGCTGAACAAACCCCTTCAGAGTCAGTCAGGTTGATCCCAATCATGAACATTAAATAGAACAGCAGGAGACTCAGACAGAGTTGGAAGTGAAATTTCGTGATGACTTTTTTCCGTATGTTCCTGTAACAAATAGATAATTCCTAAAAATGAATAAAATAAAACAATTTGTTTCCTTACTTGAATATGATGAGTGAAACTAGTGTAACCAAGAGACCCAAAATAGAAAGGAAACAGCCAATATAAGTAATGGTGGTAGATATAGTGTCGCTTATGTCAGGAGCATCAGTACTCTGTAATCAAGTATAATAAGTATCATGATAGATTGAAAGACGGACCATTAAGATGAATTCAGTGTAACACTTACAACCATGACTGCAAAGTTGGTGAGGTGGTTACAGCGGCAAACATAAACCCCACTCTCAATGCTAGATTCTCTGGTGTCCAAGGTACATCCTTCTTCTGTCCAATTCCCTTGATAGGTATTGTTTCCTAATGGGAATTTCATGAATGATAAAAGTATAGAAGCAGCTGTGGTACAGAATGCTGAATTAGATAAATTCACCCAGTCATGTGACAACTGTTTTTACATTGGTGTTTGATAGATGGAACTGAATTGGCTTTATGTTCTAATTAAGCTTTCATTAGAAGTCTATCTATGGTATACCTTATGTTCATGAATGTAAAGGAGATAGCTGTTATCTTAACTACAAAACCAAAGAATATCAAAGAATTAACTACTTACCTAAATTAATGGCCCTGAAGTCCCAAGACACACAGATGGCACGCTTTATTTCCTGTAAGCAAATCCCATTTTGGTAATCAAATTATAAATAAAGAATAGATGGCACAGTTAGATCACCACACTCAAGCCAGCATCTTGCATGAACATAAAAACAAATAGCTGATTGTGGAGTGTGCACAGTTTAAAACAAAAGATATCTGACAAATACAGATAAATTATCACTTCTTAGATACTATCACTCACTGAACTGTTGACCACACCCAGACTCTTGAAGATGAGTATGATAGGAAGACGTAGTCCCGTAATGTTCTGTTCACGTCTATCCTTAATGAGAGTGAACGCTATTACCATACTGTCCACTGCTATGGTGGCATTCTCACTGGTGTTGTCGGGAAATTGTATCGGAAACAGAGCTGGTGTTTCATACAGGGTGTAAATGAGGGAATCGGATGAGTCAATCAAGTTTTTGGGAACATCAATTAAGTAGTCATCATCTTTATCTGCAATTGTTAATATAATATTCTAGCTATAGGATGTGTCTCGTATAAAAAGAAATGAATATAACATTAAAAATTATTGGAGTTAAAATTATTTTGTTTTGGGCTGAGCTAGCTAGCTAAAACTTTCACAAGTAAACACACAATCACTACAGGTACACCAGCCACAGCCAGTTTGCATAAGATCAACCAATACAATCAACCAATGATAAAAATATATTTATATATAATAATAATAATAATAATAATAATAATAATAATAATAATAATAATAATAATAATAATAATAATAATATATAATATAGTTATGTACATGAACAGAGATGGATATAGGTCTAAATTGCATTTCTTCATCACTTTTACATACAATGAATATCTATTCGCAAGTTTCTAACAAATTTACTTGTTATCACTTTGGAGATGCCTAAACAGCAGTGCATCACACACATGCACCAAAATACACACCTTTTGTATCTTTCGCAATCACTCTTGATGGAGTACTGAAGTGATCATATACTCTGTCACTATCTGCAGTCTGGACGTCTGGCTGAATCTAACATTATATCATATTACAATGGTTTCATAACACATAAAAACTAAGTTCTTCATTTGCATAAATATACCATTTACCTCTTTAGCAAGGAAATCAATGTTTTGCTCCATAAAATGGACCGTTTTAAATGAGTCTTGCACTGTCAAACTTGTGCTGATGGTTTCAAATGCACCAATGAGTCTGCATTGTCATAAAAATAGGTGGCATAAAAAGCAGCTGCTACTACACATGCACTCATAGTGCTGCTTGCCTGGAGGATGTACTGCCAATAGAGTCCATCGGCCACTCAGACACACTACTCAGTACCGTCACAGTATTGCTCGTTAACTACGCAAGGTGGAAAATGGTGAAGTGACTGTCAAATATATCAATATGAAACTTGTTCTCTTACTTTATCTGTAGCAACTAATGAGCCTCTTTGTATCAGTGTGTCCAGCCTGCTAAAGCTATCTGTTAAACGCACAAAGTTTTCTTCTGTCTGGTCATCCGGTGGAAGTTGAACAATTCGACTAGTAAGGTCACTAACAAAACTTTGTACATTTCCTTGTGTGATGTTCGATGCCTGAAAATTAGAATGTCAATATTAAGAAAGGACCTGTTTAGTATTTGATTCTTACCAGGCAAAGACTGTCACAACACTGGGAGCCGTCATAGTCATCCCAAGTTCGATGGTGGAGGCACTGCCTCGTAGCAAAGCCTCCAACTACAGAAGGTCCATAGTAACAGTCTGCCTTAGCTGTCTCTCCGACTTTGGTTTCCATCCATACAAATAAACCCTTCTGGTCATGTGATATGAATTCATTATCATAGTCACAGAATTCACCAACTGAAATAAATTAGAATATATATCACCAGATAGTATGTCAAAAACTGATTTGACTGAGCTAGCTATACCATACCTTGTCCATCTAGCAGAGACACACTGGCAGGCAGATTAGCAGAAAATGTAGTTAGATTGATCGAGTGAGATGAACTCTGAAAATCACATCCAATTCTTGTTTCATTATCATTTGGACTACAGACGTTAGTGGGAAGAAAAAAAAAAAGAGAAGAAGAATTAATCTGAATGGTCAAATAGCTTGTCACAATGCACTTTCACAATTTCTATATGGGTATCATGCTACCAAATTATAAATGACAAAATTTTATATAAATTCACTCAACAGTATGACTATTGATATTGAAACTTACCTGAACAAAGTTGTACAATTGACCAAACCATTTGGATCAGCAGAAGAAGCTTCCTCTTTCAAATACTTATAGAGAGCTGTGCTGACAATTCCAGGCACTATGCTGGTTTGATTATCAGTACCTCCTGAAGTTACATTCTCACTGCAATTTGCTCTGGAATAGTATGCACTGAGTCTGATGGAATTAGTTGCATTACTGTTGCTGTCTGTGCGATCAGCGATTAAGAGAAAATATAAGCTGATTATTCTGAACAATTTTTCTAGAATAAACTTACCTTTGACATTTATTCTATTTGTCTTAGCATTAATATTGCTGATAGCACACTGGTACACTCCAGCCCCAAATGTGCTTATCCCAACTGCTTCCCCAAACACATCTGATCTTCTAGTTCCAAGTCTGACAATGTTTGTGGCTACTCTATATGCATAGAGTTGTCCGGGTACCTCTTCTGCCAATATAGCTTGCTTTTCCTGTCCACATAATTCTTGATTGGAACTAGTAAGATTGACTTCTGGAACATCTTCATAGACTGTGTCAGGCTAGACTTATAATAAGATCGTGGGTTTTATTTGTTCACGTACCTTTGCCATTAAATTTTTTCCAAGTGACAAGGGGTCCAGAGGACTGGCATGTAATGTTAACTTCTTCCCAAGGATTTAAGATCCCTATGGATTCTGGTATTACTTCAACCGGGGGTATTGACTCTGGCTCTGCAAAGAAACAGTATTATGGGCCTAATAATTAAATTGATAGGAACTTACCCATCATTATGCAACTCGTGTTCTCCATGTTACTGATGTATCCTACAGGACAAGTTGGATCCTAAAAAATGTATATCACAAAAATTTAATACAGTTATAATAATAATAATAATAAAACATGAGAAGACCAAAACAACCAACGAAGCAAACAGAGTCAAAACACAAGTTTTATCGGCAAAAACATAAGAAACGCAATCTAAAACAAACCAAATATGAAAATGCAACAAGCCAAACCAGGCAGATTTATCATCCTCAAAAAGAGTCAAAAAAATATCTTACCACCATAATCCCAAAAGTGCTGAGATGATTGCATCGGCAGAGAATCCTCACACCATCTACGTCTTCTAGCATCACATCTTTACATCCATCACGGCTCCAACCTACAATGCAGTTGAGTAAAATTACACAATAAGATATGATCCTCTCATTAACATACCAAACACACTCGTACCTTGTATTGTAGTGTCCCAAAATACACACTCTGGAGAATTGTAGAGCTAATAGAGACAACAACAACAATAACAATAACAAATAACATTAATAATAATAATAAATAATAATATACTAATAGTAATAAAAATAATGATAATGATAATAGTAATAATAATAGTAATAAATAATAATAATAATAAATAACCAATAGTAATAAAAAATAATGATAATAATAAAATAATAATAATAATAATAATAATAATAATAAATGACACTTGTAAGAGAATGACAATACAATTACATAATAGATCAAGTCACTGATCAAATTACACTAGCCATTGCTATTCAATCTCATCCATAAACTCCCAAATCCACACTAGCATTTTCACAATTTCTCAGTATCAATTTTCTATTACTCCAATGACTTAAATCCAGGGGGTGGGGGGAGGGGAGGGCAATATGGAAGGGTGGCTGAAATATAATGGAATGACCCAATTTCAAGTAAGTAGGGTTGTTGCTACAACAAGTTGTTGTTAAGTGAAGTACCTGAGAAGTCAGAGTAAGAGATATCAAGACGTCTTCAGTAAGGTTAGTAAAGATGTGCTCCAAGTGATTGTGTATAGTGGCAGACAGGATAGACGAAGTCACTCGACGAGAATCATTGCAATTCTGAAGAGGAAACAAGCTTGGATCTTCATAAGCCACAAATATAGCCTGAAATGATGCATTGGAGCTAATGCATTGAAAGAGAACATCTGGTAAGGTGATAGCGGCAATGGGTGGCGATGATTCATTCTGTGATGCATTATTAGGTACTGGTAGATTCCCTGATAGTCCTAGGTATAAAAAAAAAATAATTAAAGGAGTATTTTGATATGTTAGTAAAATAATGTATGGAATATTATTTTTGTGTGAGTCTAAGTATAATTCAATAATATTGTAAATACAACAATCACATAGCTAATTCTGTTAATAGTCAACTATAAATCAAGTAATTAAATGTATTTCTCATACACCAATTTTAAATGCACACATACGTACCTTCATTCTTCCTCACTGCCTCATAAGTTAATCCTGTTGAGATGTAGTTGCTGGTATTACCCTGTTTGAGTTGATAAGTCAATAAACACTCCATTATAGTAATATCATCCTAAGTCAATTACCTGGACTCGGCTAAATGTAATACTTGAAGAACTCAAACTGAGAATTCCATCAGCAAACAGGGAAGGAGAGAGTGCGGAAGAAGAGCTCAAAGCCCTTTCAAAATTCATAGTAGTTCTAAACGAACATTAGTGAATTGTTCACATTTTATTAAAATGGAGTAATCATATATTATTTTTAAAGGCTCTTTTTAACACTGAAAAGTAGCAATATACTTATGAAACATGAATAGCAAGCTCATATTACAAATAAACTTAAGATCTGTAGGGATGGTAAGCACATAGAATTACATGTGCTCGTTACCCTTGGCATTTTTTTAGCCTTTGACTAACTATTTGATAATTACTATCCAATTAGTTAATGCATAGATATTCTTTAACTGTAACATTGTTTCCCAGGACTCTAAC